>Ga0180897_105_pt1 | contig 69670 bp, 65 predicted proteins | sample Deesub1362A_J573_FD_124282 | JGI IMG/M metagenome (GOLD analysis project Ga0180897, IMG submission 124282) | Nitrospirae bacterium JdFR-86
AAAATTTTTTGTGTCTGAAACCCGAAGGGTTGAGTTTAAAAAATTTTACCGGAGGCAGACCGAGTAAGCCGCCCGGAAATTTTCACAGGGCGCCCTTTTTGCGCTACTTTTTGGGCGAGCAAAAAGTAGCAGAGGTTTGAGGCGGAGCCCCATAAACATAAAACCCTTGCTGGTGTTTTACATTTATTTTTATTTTATGCTATGGTTTAATTTGTCCTGAAGCCTGACTAAAAAGACTTTGGAGGCCTTATGAAAAAAATCGTTCTTGCTTATTCAGGCGGGCTTGATACTTCTGTAGCCATCAAGTGGCTCAAAGAGGAATACGGTGCCGAGGTCATCGCCTTCTGTGCAGACCTGGGGCAGGGCGAAGACCTGAAGGCGATAAAAAACAAGGCGCTTAAAACCGGTGCCTCGAAAGTCTATATGGAAGACCTCAGAGAAGAGTTTGTAAAAGACTATATATTCCCCATGCTCAGGGCAAATGCAGTGTATGAAGGCGGATATCTCATGGGCACATCCATAGCAAGACCGCTTATTGCGAAAAAGCAGATCGAGATCGCAAAAAAAGAAAAAGCCGCAGCAGTTGCACACGGGGCAACAGGCAAGGGGAACGACCAGGTAAGATTTGAACTCACTTACTATGCCCTTAAGCCGGACATAAAGGTCATTGCACCATGGCGTCTCTGGCCCTTTGATTCCAGACAGTCTTTAATCGAGTATGCACAGAGCCATAACATTCCCGTGCCTGTTACAAAAGAGAAGCCTTACAGCACAGATATGAACATATTCCATATAAGTTATGAGGGCGGTATACTCGAAGACCCGTGGGCAGAACCACCTTCTGACATGTATACAATGATAGTGCCACCTGAAAAAGCACCCAACAAGCCTACCTATATTGAAATCGGCTATGAAAAAGGCAATCCTGTTTCTGTCAACGGCAAGAAGATGAAACCTGTAAAACTCCTGCAGAAGCTCAATGCCATTGCAGGACTAAACGGCATTGGAAGACTCGATATTGTAGAGAACAGATACGTAGGCATGAAATCAAGAGGAGTCTATGAGACACCCGGTGGCACAGTGCTTCATGCTGCCCACAGGGCAATCGAGTCTATTACCCTGGACAGAGAAGTCCTGCACTTAAGGGACTCTCTTATTCCAAAGTATTCCGAACTTATATATTACGGTTATTGGTTTTCGCCGGAAAGAAGCGCCCTCCAGAAGTTTATTGATGAAGTACAGGAAAACGTTACAGGCACGGTCAGACTCAAACTGTACAAAGGTTCTGTGACTGTCGTGGGAAGAAAGTCACCAGTATCGCTTTATCGTCCTGAACTTGCAACATTTGAGGCAGAGGAGGTTTATAACCAGAAAGACGCCGAGGGGTTTATAAAACTCAACTCCCTGAGACTGAGAATAAAACAGATGTAGACGGCAGAAAGGGCATTTGCCTGCCCGCAGCACCCGTGTTATGCATAACGACATACATCTCATAGCACTTTGTTCTATTCCTGACATAGGTCCTGTGACTGTAAGAAGGCTTGTCTCGGTCTTCGGCTCGGCAGAAGCAGTCTTTAAATCAGGGGTTAAAGAGCTTACTGGAGTTGAAGGAGTTGGGAAGAAAAGGGCGGAGGCTATCAAAAACTTCTCCGGATTCAGTGGAATCGAAAGAAACTTAAAGAAACTAAAGAATCAGGGGGTAAAAGTTATCGCGCTTGATTCAGACAGATACCCTGAGATGCTCAGGAACATACAGGATCCACCTCTTGTTATTTACATGAAAGGCGATATGACACCAGAAGACAAATACGCCATAGCCATAGTGGGTTCAAGGAAACCCACTCCGTATGGCATATCTGTAACCGAGACCATGGCCTCTGAGCTGGCTTCGATGGGTTTTACCATAGTAAGCGGTCTTGCACGGGGCATAGACACTGCTGCGCATAAAGGCGGGGTAAGATGCGGCGGAAGAAGCATTGCTGTTTTAGGCTCAGGCATAGATGTGCCGTATCCGCCTGAAAACAAAGGACTCATGGAAAGAATCTCAAAGGCAGGATGCGTGCTTAGTGAGTTTGCGCCTGGAACTCCGCCTAACAAAGAAAACTTTCCCCGTCGTAACAGAATAATAAGCGGGCTTTCCCTTGGTGTGCTCGTGGTGGAGGCAGCAGCAGAAAGCGGTGCTCTTATAACCGCACGCTATGCACTTGAGCAGGGAAGAGAGGTCTTTTCAATCCCTGGAAACATAAATTCCAAAGTATCTTCAGGCACAAACGAGCTTATAAAACAGGGTGCAAAACCTGTAGTAAAGGCAGAGGATATCGTGGAGGAACTTGCACCACTGCTTAGAGGCTTTATAAAATCAAAGGAAAAGGTTAAAATTTCTGTTTCTGACGAGGAAAAGGCTCTCTGCAAGATAATGACCGGAGAGCCAAAACACATAGACGACATCTCAAGGGAAAGTGGAATGCCTGTCTCAAAGGCCCTTGCAGTACTGCTTGGGCTTGAGCTCAAAGGCATTGTAAAACAACTGGAAGGAAAGAGGTTTTATCTGGCATAAACATGGCTAAGGCATACAGTGGTGAAATAAACCTTGCTGAGTATCTTGATGCTGACGAGCTTGATGCCGTCAGAACAGTGCTCGCTTACATTCTGATGAAGAACACCGACCTGGACGGAGAGACGATATATTCGCTGGTCTTTCAGGGCGGAGACAAAATAATCTGGCATTAAAGAGGTGCGCTGATGAACTCACTGGTTATTGTAGAGTCGCCTGCAAAGGCAAAAACCATAAATAAGATTCTGGGGAAGGGGTTTAAAGTCAAGGCATCTGTAGGTCATGTAAAAGACCTGCCTGCCAAGGAACTCGGCGTTGACGTGGAAAACGACTTCAAGCCTGCCTACGGGATAATCCCTGGCAAGGAAAAAATCATAAAGGAACTCAAGCGCGCTGCAAAGGATGCAGACCGTGTTTATCTTGCCCCGGACCCTGACAGGGAAGGAGAGGCAATAGCCTATCACATAGCAACTGAAATCGCAGGCAAAGACAACGGGGATAAGATATTCAGGGTCACATTCAACGAGATAACAGAGCGGGCAGTAAAAGACGCCATAAACAATCCCGGCAGAATAGACATGAACAAGGTTGATGCCCAGCAGGCAAGAAGGATTCTCGACCGGCTTGTGGGCTATGGGTTAAGTCCGCTTTTGTGGAAAAAGGTAAGAAGAGGGCTTAGTGCAGGAAGAGTTCAGTCTGTTGCCGTAAGGCTCATAGTCGAAAGAGAACGGGAAATAGAATCTTTCAAGAAAGAGGAATACTGGTCTATAACCGCAGAACTTGAAGGCACAGCACCACCTGCCTTCAAGGCAAGGCTTTACAAATACGGGGATAAACTTGTCATAAACCGGGATGCCCCTGAAGGACAGAGATTTCTCATCACCAATAAGGAAAGTGCCGACAGGATCGCTGCTGAGGTCAGAACAGGAGAGTTTACCCTAGACAAAATAGACAAGAGGCTCCGGAAGAGAACACCGCCTCCGCCTTTCATAACCAGCACCCTGCAGCAGGAAGCAGCACGGAAGTTAGGTTTTACAGCAAAGAAAACCATGCTCCTTGCACAACAGCTTTACGAAGGCATAGAACTTGGCAAGGAAGGCTCTCACGGTCTTATAACATATATGAGAACAGACTCAGTAAGGGTTGCCGAAGAGGCGCAGAAATGGGCAAGAGAATATATAGAAAAGACCTTTGGCAAGGAATTCGTTCCTGATAAACCACCGAAATACAAGAGCAAGTCCTCTGCACAGGAAGCCCACGAAGCCATAAGACCAACCCTTCCTGAGAAGACACCGCAAGAGGTAAAACCTTTTCTTTCAAGAGACCAGTACCGTCTTTACACGCTCATCTGGAACAGGTTTATTGCAAGCCAGATGAAGCCTGCTGAGCTTGAGCAGACCACACTGGAGATATCCTGCCGGACGGAAACCGGCTCTTCGGTTTTCAGGGCATCAGGCAGTGTCGTAAAGTTTCCGGGCTTTACTGCTCTTTATACAGAGACGCTCGACGAGATAGCGGAAGAGGAAGGACTCCTTCCTCCGCTTAAACAGGGAGAGATACTCAAGGTCATTGGTATTGAACCCAGACAGCACTTTACACAGCCGCCTCCGAGATACACAGAGGCTACCCTTGTAAAGACACTTGAAGAGAAAGGCATTGGAAGACCGAGCACATACGCAACAATACTTTCAACCATTACAGAAAGGAAATACGTGCAGAAAGAGCAGGGCAGGTTTGTCCCGACTGAACTCGGCATCGTGGTCAATGATTATCTGGTCGAGAGGTTTCCGGAACTTCTGGATGTAGGGTTTACTGCAAAGATGGAGGATGAGCTTGACCGCATAGAGACAGGCAAGTTCAAGTGGGTAAAGGTAGTCAGGGACTTTTATAAGCCTTTCAGCCATGACCTTTCCGAAGCGGCACAGGCTATAGGCAAGATACGCCCGAAGGACATTCCCACAGACTCTGTGTGCGACAAATGCGGCTCGCCAATGGTCATAAGGTGGGGAAGACACGGCAGGTTCATAGCTTGCTCCAGCTATCCGAAGTGCAAGAACACAAAACCCCTTGAAGGAGAAAAACCGGAGGCAAAACCAGAACCCACAGAGGAGAAATGCGAAAAGTGCGGTGCACCAATGCTTCTGAGGACAGGAAGATTCGGAAAGTTCCTTGCCTGCTCAAGATACCCTGAATGCAAAAACACAAAACCCATTCCCACAGGTGTGAAATGCCCTGAGGACGGCGGCGATATAATCGAAAGGCGCTCCAAGAAGGGAAAGGCGTTCTGGAGTTGCTCCAACTATCCTGACTGCAAGTTCGCCTCCTGGTACAGACCCATCCCTGAGAAATGCCCGAACTGCGGCGCTGATTTCCTGCTTATCAAAAAAGACCGTGCAGGAACCCTTATAAAGTTCTGCCGTAACAAAGAATGCGGACACAAGGAAGAGATAATCGAACAGGAAGAGGCAGCATAGACTAAAACCCTAATGAATCCTTTCATCATAGGTGTAGGCGGAGACAAAAGCGGTGCAGGAAAAACCAGCCTGGTCTGCCGGTTGCTTCAGAGCCTTAAAGGATGGGGAGCTGTAAAATGTACTCCCACCCCTCTTTATTCAGCCGTAATTGACGACATTGAAACCTTAGCCCAAAAAGACAAAGATACAGCAAGATTTCTTGAGGCAGGAGCAGAAGAGGTCATATGGGTTCAGTCCACAAAAGAAGACCTTGAAGAAACCCTCCGCATAGCAGTTGACAGGCTTTCGCATCTAAAAGGCGTTATAGTCGAAGGCAATAGCGCAATTGAGGTTTTAATGCCTGATATTGTAATATTTATATTTAAGGGTGAGTCTGAAGGTTTGAAAGAAAGTGCAAAAAACACTCTGAAAATGGCAGACCTTGTTATCTACAAAAAGGAGCCCTCCATAAAGACTCCTGCAAACGTTAGAAAATTTCATATCGAGGACAAAGACGGGTATCTAAACTACATCCGGGGAATCATAGATGGAAAAGCTTAAACAGCAGCTTCAGGAAAAGGCAACCGACGGCAGGATTTCCTGTGCACTCGCAAGAAAGATTGCCGAAGACCTCGGTGTGTCATACAGGGAAGTCGGCAAAGCTGCAGACGAACTCCGTATAAAAATAACAAACTGTGAACTGGGCTGTTTCTGATGGCTACACTGACATTTGAAATTGCACTGACTCTTTATTTTGCCGCAGTGATAACAGGCATAATAGAGCTTCTTAAGAGCACGAAGACCACATCAAAGGTTATGCTCTTTCTGGCGGGGATTGGTTTCTTCTCCCACACGCTGAGCATTGCATACCGCTACATTGCCGCAGGACACATTCCGATATCCAGTCCTCATGAGGCGACATCGTTTTTTTCATGGTGTATTGTCCTGTTGTTTTTCCTTCTTGAAATCAGATACAAAATCGGACTGCTTGGCTCTTTCATAATGCCTGTTGTGTTTGCGCTGATGCTTGTCTCTGCGATGCTTCCGCGGGAGATTAAACCTCTGAGTCCTGTGCTTCAGAGTCACTGGCTCGGCATACATACGCTTTTTGCCTTCCTTGGCAACGCTGCGTTTGCACTGGCGTTCGGCATAGGCATAATGTATCTTGTTCAGGAACATTATGTAAAGTCAAAGCATCTGGGCGGGTTGTTTCAGCGGCTTCCGAGTCTTCAGTCACTGGATGAGATAAACTACAGGCTCATAACCATTGGTTTTCCCCTGCTTACCATTGCGATAATCACAGGTGCACTGTGGGCGGACACTGCATGGGGAAGCTACTGGAGATGGGACCCGCGGGAAGTCTGGTCTCTCATCACATGGCTCATCTACGCAATAATACTTCATGCACGGCTGATGGCAGGCTGGAGAGGTAAAAGAGCAGCAGTGCTTTCGATAATCGGCTTTCTGACTATTCTCATTGCATTCTTCGGTATCAAACTCCTGGGCAAGGGGATGCATATATTTCCATGAAGATTCTCACCGTAGGGCTTAACCACAACACTGCCGAGGTTGAAGTCAGGGAAAAACTGGCGTTTGAGGGTCCGAAACTTGAAGAAGGACTGCTCAAGCTAAAGGCGATCCCTGAGATAGAGGAGGCAGTCGTGCTTTCCACCTGCAACAGAGTTGAGATATATACGAACGTAAAGGATGCCGACAAGGCATCAGAGGCTATAAGGGCTTTTATCTCCGAGTTTCACGGCATAGACGACAGGCTGCTTGAAAACGCACTTTATTACTACAGGGACAAGGACGCAGTAAGACATATCTTCAGGGTCGCATCAAGCCTTGACTCTATGGTAATGGGCGAGCCGCAGATACTCGGACAGTTCAAGGACGCATTCGAGTTCGCACTGGAGAAAAAGACCACCGGCGTGCTCCTTAACAAGCTCATGCGGAAGGCAATTTCCGTGGCAAAGAGGGTAAGGACAGAGACAAGGATTGCTGAAAACGCAGTCTCGATAAGCTTTGCCGCAGTGGAACTGGCAAAAAAGATATTCACAGAGCTTCAGGAAAAATCAGTCATGCTTCTTGGGGCAGGCGAGATGGCAGAGCTTGCTGCAAAACACCTCATAAGTAACGGAGTCAAGGAAATTGTCGTTGCAAACAGAACATACGAACGCGGCTGTGAACTCGCAAAAGAGATGAACGGCAGGGCAGTCAGGTTTGACGAATTTATCAGCGAGATGGTTCATACAGACATCGTAATATGCTCTACAGGCGCTCCGACATACGTCGTCACAAAGTCCCAGATGCACACCGTCATGAAGGAAAGAAAGCAGAAACCGGTTTTCATTATAGACATCTCAGTGCCGAGGAACATAGACCCTGAGATTAACGACATGGACAACGTTTATCTCTACGACATTGACGACCTGCAGGGCGTGGTTGACACCAATATACTCGAGAGGACAAAGGAAGCAGAAAAAGCAGAAAGGATTATAGAAGAGGAGATAGAAACATTTCTCAGGTGGCAGTCATCTCTTGATGCCGTGCCTACCATCATTGCACTTAGAGAAAAAGCCGAAGCCATAAAAAAGGAAGAAATCCAGAAACTGATTAACAGGATTCCAACCCTCGGCGACAAAGAAAAAAAAGCAGTAGAGCAGATGGCAACCGCCATAATCAACAAGCTCATACACCCTCCCACTGCTGCACTTAAAGAGGACTCTGAAGACAAAGACTCACTCATCGCAACCATAAAACGGCTCTACGGGATTAACGAAAAGTCTTAGTTCCTCTTCTTCATCCCTTAAATGGCATGCAAAATCTGCAAAATGCTATAGTATATGGACATGCAAAAAACCAGGGTCATAATCGCAACGCGCGGAAGCAAACTTGCGCTCTGGCAGGCAGAGCACGTAAAGAGCGAAATCCTGCGTTTGAACCCTTCTGTTGAGGTCGAACTCAAAAAGATAAAGACCACAGGGGATAAGATTCTCGATGTTCCGCTTGCAAAAGTCGGTGGCAAAGGGCTTTTCGTCAAGGAAATAGAGGAAGCCATGCTCAGGGGCGAGGCTGACCTTGCAGTGCACAGCATGAAGGACGTGCCCACCGAACTGCCTGAAGGGCTTCACCTCGGTGCAATCCTTAAAAGAGAAGACCCTCGAGATGCATTCATCTCAAGGGACGGGAAAGTCTCTTTCAAGGACTTACCTCAGGGGGCAAACATAGGCACATCCAGTCTGCGGAGGTCATGCCAGCTTAAAAGCATAAGACCGGACTTGAAAATCACGACACTCAGAGGCAATCTCGACACCCGCCTGAGAAAGCTCGATGAAGGACAGTTCGACGCAATAATACTTGCCTCCGCAGGAGTAAAAAGACTCGGGGTTCAGGACAGAATCACAGAGATACTCGAGCCAGAGACAAGTCTTCCTGCAATAGGTCAGGGGGCAATAGGCATAGAGTGCAGAATTGACGATGAGTTTATAAACGGACTCATAAAGCCGCTTAATCACACAGAAACTGCAATATGCGTAAGGGCAGAGCGGGCATTCCTCAGAAGACTGGAAGGCGGCTGTCAGGTGCCAATAGCAGCATATGCACGGCTACTTAACGGAAAGCTCGTAATGGATGCCCTTGTGGGAAGCATCTCAGGCGACAGGATTATAAGAGGGCACAGGGAGTCAACTCCGGATGACCCTGAGACATTGGGCACCAAACTCGCTGACGAACTTCTCGAAAAAGGCGCAGACCAGATACTTAAAGAAGTCTATGGAAAAGAAACGCCTCTGTAAATAACTGGATATCGGGTTGATATGTCAAGATTCGTTATCTTTCCAATCATTACAGGCATTATAGGTGCTATCGTCGCAGACAGAAAAGGCAGGAACTGGGCGATATGGGGAATCCTGTGCGCGCTCTTCCCCTTATTGCTGATTGTAGTCTTCGCCCTGCCTCCGGTGCTTAAAAGAGGGGTAACAAAAAATTGTCCTTACTGCGGACAGATAATACGCCACGGTGATTCCAAGTGCAGACACTGCCGGAGGGAACTGCCCATCGAGATGGTGCTGTGCCCTAACTGCAAAAAATTCGTCCCTGACAAAGACTACTGCATAGAATGCCACAGAAGCCTGAAAATATAGTATCCGACAGGTCGTAGAAACCGCAGCAGCAGTTGACAAAGAATCTTGTTACCCTCTATACTTTTTTCCATGTCAGGCGGAATCAGGGAGCTTTACGAGCGCGGAAGAGAACTTTTTGAAAAAGGCAACTATACAGAGGCAGAAGGGCTGCTTAAAGAAGTCATAAAAGACCATCCTGGATATGCAGACGTTCTTAATAAACTCGGTGTCATTTCCCATCTTAACGGCAGGTATGAAGAAGCAGTAGAGTATTTCAAAAGTGCCCTTGAAATAAACCCCAAATACACAGAGGCTTCTCTTAATCTGGCTATAACATATAACGAAATGAACAGGTTTGAGGAAGCACAGGACGTGCTAGAGAAGGCTACGCGCATAGTGCATACAGACTCAGGCAATCTCGACCCTTATGTAGCCGGAAAGCTCGCAAACGAACATTACAAAATAGGCAATATATACTTTGACTTCGGACTGTATGAAGAAGCTGTTGAGGAATACAGAAAGGCACTCAAGCTTCGTCCCGGACTTGCGGACGTTCATACCCGGCTCGGTGTTGCCCTGAGATACAGGGAACTCTATGACGAAGCCATCAACGAGCTTTCAAAGGCAAAACAAGCCAATCCTTATTACGGACCTGCCTGGGTTCAGCTCGGCCTCACCTACTATATGAGAGGACTCCCCGGATTAGCCTTCGAGGAATGGGAAAACGCACTGAAGAAAAACCCAAACCTGAAAGAGGCAAAAACCTTTCTTCATCTCCTTAAAAGAGAGGAATAACCAGGGGTGTCTCTTCTTCAGGTAAGGGACCTTAACATATTCTTCAGAACACAGTCCGGCTCAATAAATATCGTAAACAATCTGAATTTTGACATCGAAGAGGCTACTGTTTTTGGACTTGCCGGTGAAAGCGGCTCAGGCAAAAGCCTCACAGCACTGGCCATAATGGGGATACTCCCGCCTAATATCTATGCAGAGGGAACCGTTAATTTTAAAGGCACAAACCTTCTGACATTAAGCCCTGAGGCTATCAGAGACCTGCGGGGCAGAGAAATCTCCATGATATTTCAGGAACCAATGACTTCGCTTAACCCTGTTTTGAAAGTAGGGCATCAGATAAGAGAGGTAATCACCACCCATCTGAAAGTCACGAAGAAAGAAGCCGATAAGATAACCCTCGGGCTTATGAGGGCGGTTAAGATTCCTGCTCCGGAGATAAGGATGAAGGAGTATCCGCATCAGATGTCAGGCGGAATGAGGCAGCGCATAATGATGGCAATGGCAATTGCCTGTAGCCCCTCCCTTCTGATAGCTGACGAACCGACGACTGCACTTGACGTCACAATACAGGCACAGCTTCTTGAACTCTTAAGAGACCTCAGGCAGCAGAAGAACATGGCAGTGCTGCTTATTACGCATGACCTCGGGGTTATCGCGGAAAACGCAGAGAAAGTCGCCATCATGTATGCAGGCAGGCTTGTTGAACTTGCAGACGTGCATACCCTTTTTGAAGAGCCCAGGCATCCTTATACCATTGGACTTTTACGCTGTCTTCCAAGAGGAAAAGGAACGCCTCTTAAGCCCATACCCGGCACAGTCCCTAAACCGAACCACCTTCCGCCAGGATGCAAGTTCTCAGACAGATGCGGGTTCGCAATACCGGAATGCAAAACAAAAGAACCTGCACTCAGAAAGATCAAAGACGGGCATCTTGCACGGTGCATAAGAGCAGAGGAAATTGAACAATACAAGGTTGCTTGATTATGAAACTAATAGAGGTAAAGGCGCTTAAGAAATACTTTCCGGTTAAAAAGACCGCTTTTGCACGCCATGAATGGCTCAAGGCGGTGGATGGAGTAGATTTTTCCCTTGAAAAAGACAGGGTCTTTGCACTGGTCGGAGAGAGCGGATGCGGCAAGTCCACAGTCGCAAGGCTTCTCTTAAGGCTCATAGAGCCGACTGAAGGAGAAATAACCTTTAAGGGAGAGAATATCTTCAAGCTTAAAGGGCAACGTCTTAAGGCATTCAGGCGGGCAGTGCAGATTGTATTTCAAGACCCTTTTGCATCATTAAACCCTCGAAGAACCGTATACGATACTATTTCGGAGCCCATGAAGATCCATAAGATTGCAAAAGGCTCGGAACTGAAAGACCGGGTTGTAGAGCTTCTCAGGAAGGTAGGGCTTCAGGACGTGCTTAACCGTTATCCTCATGAATTCAGCGGAGGACAAAGACAGAGGATATGCATTGCAAGGGCGCTTTCGGTCTCACCAGAGGTGATAGTGGCTGATGAGCCGCTTTCTGCCCTTGATGTCTCCATACAGGCGCAGATACTGAATCTCCTTATGGATTTAAAGCAGCAGTCCGGCATCTCGTTCATCTTCATAAGTCATGACCTCAAGGTCGTGGAATACTTCAGCGATGAAGTAGCAGTGATGTATTTAGGCAAGATAGTCGAGTACGCACGCACAGAAGACATATTCAGGCAGCCGTATCATCCTTATACGGAAATCCTTCTTAATTCAACACCGGGGATAAAGCCGGGCACCAAAAGGAGACAGATTCTTAGTGCAGAGGTGCCAAGTCCGATAGACATACCTCCAGGATGTCCGTTTCATCCGAGATGCCCTAAAAGGTTTTCTCCCTGCGACAGGATTGTCCCGGAGCTTGAAGGCTCAGGTGGCAGACTTGTTGCCTGCCATCTCCGAACAGGTTAGCTTTATCTAAGCAGTTCTTCTATTTTTCCGGTCACCTCAGGCGATGTCCAGTCTGTTTCGCCGAGATACCTCTCTACTATAAGCCCGCTTCTGTCTATCAAAAACGTTGTCGGGATGGAATAGACCTTATACTGTCTTGCCACTTTTGTCCCTTTGTCAAAAAGCACGGTAAAGTCAACGGAAGTCGTTTCAAGGAAGTCCTTCACCTTCTGCACAGAGCCGTTTGTGGCAAGTGCCAGCACCTCAAGCCCTCTGTCTTTATACTGGTTATAAAGGCTGTTTAAAGAAGGCATTTCATCCTTGCATGGCGGACACCATGTCGCCCAGAAATTAAGCACTATAACATTTCCCCTTAAAGCAGTGATGGACACAAAATTACCGTTTATGTCCCTGAGTGTGAACTCAGGTGCCTTTGCACCCGGAAGTTCGTCAACCTCAAAGGGGCTTATGCCTGAAAGAAACAGAAACGACAAAAGGAGTAAAACCCTTTGAAAACACCACGATAGCCTGTTACTTTTCACGTATCCATTATACTTTTTAAAAAATTTCATAGCAAGACAATGCCAATCTCCGTTTGAGTGACCGGACAGCAGACAAAACCCTTCACTACTTAATTCTGATGCCGATAGTGTATTGTTCTTCATCATCCAGTGTTACGATAGCCTGCCATGTCCCTACTGAAAGATTCTTTGTCGAGAGATTGTAAATATACTGGTTGCCCTCCAGGTCATAACGGAAGGTGTTTCCTGAATCAGGCACATTGCTTTCAGCCTCAATAGGGTCACCTGTGGGCTCTTCTCCTGAGAGGGCTTGCAGTGTCAATGTGGCAGTGGCATCTGAAACAAAATTGCCGCATCCGTCCGTCAGTGTAAACTTAACAGGTATTGTGCTTCCAAGCTTGAACGCCTTATCCAATGTAACAGGCTTCTGGAATCCACCGAATGAATATATGACTTTATATGTCACAGTCTCGGTGGCGGTATTGCCTGCCGTATCGGTTGCCGTTACTTCATATGTAAATACACCTACGTTGTTTTCATTCCCGCCGGTAAGGTTTGCACTGCTTGTGCTGACACCGGATGTTGCATCCGTCACTTCATAATCCGGAGACGGAGGACTGCAAACAGGATATTTCTCTCCTTCAGAAACCCCGGTTACAGTAATCTCAGGAGGCGTCTTGTCGATTTTAATCTCAAGAACATTCGGCTGCTCCGCATTATCCAGATTGTCCACAGCCCAGAATGTTACAGTGTGCACGCCGTCTTCTGCTATCGTGAATCCAGCTGAATCTCCATTGACAGCAGGCTGTTCAACACCGTCTATGGTGTAATGTATCTCTTTTACTCCTGAACAGTTGTCTGTTGCAGTAAGGGCTAATGTAACAGCTGAGACATACCAGTCGTTATCCCCTATTGCTCCTGAAAGCATGGCGGATGTCGAAGAAGGAACAGCATCCTGAACAGAAACCACCACTGTGTCTGAGTCCACTCCGCCGTTTCCGTCATCAACAGTCAGGGTTATGGTGTAAGTGCCAAGAGGGATAGTAACGGTCGGGCTTACTCCTGTAGCCATCCCGAAGGGACCTGTCCATGTATATGTAAGGGCATCCCCGTTAGGGTCAGAAGAGCCTGAGCCGTCAAGCGTAACTGCTGCGCCTTCAGGACCTGTGCAGTTTACTGTCCGGTCAGAGCCGGCATCGGCTGTGGGCACGCCTCCTCCCAGACCTTCAAAGACCTGTATCCTGTGATTATAAGTGTCTGCCACATAGACGTTGCCGTTTGCACCTACTGCTATGCCTCTGGGATATTTGAACTTCCCGTCTTCAGCACCGTAACCTCCCCATTTGGCTATGAAATTCCCTTCACTGTCAAAGACCTGTACCCTGTGATTATAAGTATCCGCAACATAGACATTACCGTCTTTATCTATTGCTATGGCGTTCGGCTGGTAGAACTGACCATCCCCTGTGCCGTAACCTCCCCATCTTTCTATGAAAGTCCCTGTGCTGTCAAACACCTCTACGCTGTGATTATAAATATTCGTCACATAGACATTGCCGTTTGCGCCTACTGCTATGCCAGCAGGAGAATAAAGCAGATAGTCTCCATAGCTGTAACCCACCCACTCGGTTATAAACACTCCGTTACTGTCAAACACCTGCACTCTGTGATTATAAGTATCTGCCACATAGACCCTGCCATCTCTATCTGTTGCTATACCCCAAGGGTGGCTGAACCAGTTATCCCATATGCCTATAAACTCTCCCTGAGCGTTAAACACCTGCACTCTGTGATTATAAGTGTCTGCAACATAGACATTGCTGTTTGCACCTACTGCTACGCCTTTAGGGGAATAAAACAAGCCTTCTCCGGAACCATAGCCTCCCCATTTCCTTATGAAGTTCCCTGTGCTGTCAAAGACCTGTATCCTGTAGTTTCTGGTATCAACCACATAGACACTGCCGTTTGCGTCTACGGTCATGCCCCAGGGATGGTTGAACTGACCGTTCCCAGAGCCAAAAGTGTCCCATCTGGCTATGAACGCGCCTGTGCTGTCAAAGACCTGTATCCTGTGATTATAGGTATCAGCCACATAGACATTGCCGCTTGCATCTACGGCTACGCCCCAAGGGCGGTTGAACTGACCGCTCCCGGAACCGCGGCTGCCTAATTTAGTTATAAACGCACCTGTGCTGTCAAAGACCTGTATCCTGTAGTTCCAATAATCAGACACATAAACGTTGCCATCTGTATCCACTGCTATGCCTCTGGGATATTTGAGCTTTCCGTCTTCAGCACCGTAACTTCCCCATTTGGCTATGAAATTCCCTGTGCTGTCAAACACCTCTACGCTGTGAGTATAAATATTCGTCACATAGACATTGCCGTTTGCGCCTACTGCTATGGCAGCAGGAGAATAAAGCAGATAGTTTCCATAGCTGTAACTCACCCACTCGGTTATAAACACTCCGTTACGGTCAAATATCTGCACCCTGTGATTATACGTGTCAGCCACATAGACATTACCGTCTGCATCCACTGCTACGCCAAAAGGATGGTTGAGCTGACCTGCACCAGCGCCATAACCGCCCCATTCAGTCACAAACGCCCCTGTACGGTCAAAGACCTGCACTCTGTGATTATAAGTGTCAGCTACATAGACATTACCGTCTGCATCCACTGCTATGCCAAAAGGAGAGTTGAACTGACCTGCACCAGTGCCATAACCACCCCATTCATTTATTTTCGTTCCGCTGCTGTCGAAAACCTGTATCCTGTGATTATAGGTATCTGCAACATAGACGTTGCCGCCTGCATCCACGGCTACACCGCCCGGACGGTCAAACTCGTATCCCGTACCCAGTTTGAAAAGAAAATCCCCTAAAGCTGCCTCTGCCCTGAGCGGCAAAAGCGAAAGCACAGACAACAGTGCAAGCATTAACAATACATAAATGCCGTATCTTTTCACCATACGCCCCCCTTTATAAAAACCTGTACCCCCCAATTCCTCACAACTTACCTGCAGGCGGATACACATAAAAGTTGCTATATTACATTAATCACCAACATTTCTAAGTCAAATTTATTTTATTTATGGGTTTAATAAATTCCTTAAATGAATTTTGGGCAATGTCAGGTTTGACTTGTTTATTTATAAAGTTATAATATTTTCCTATGCAACATGCTGATTATGTTCCCCTCCACCTGCACACTGAATACAGTCTGCTCGACGGTGCAATAAGGATAAACGAGCTTGTAGAAGCCGCAAAAGATTTCAAGATGCCGGCTGTTGCGATTACAGACCACGGAAACATGTTCGGAGCCGTCGAGTTTTACAAGAAAGCCGTAAAAGCCGGCTTAAAGCCCATTATCGGCTGTGAGGTCTATGTAGCGCCGAAAAGCCGCACTGAAAAGACAAAAGGGTCTCCGGAGGAGGCATCGTTTCACCTCATACTTCTTGCCAAGGACAATGCAGGATACAGAAACCTCATCACCCTCGTCTCAAGGGCATACACTGAGGGGTTTTACTACAAGCCGCGCATAGACCACGAACTCCTTGAACAATATAGCGGCGGACTCATTGCACTCACCTCGTGCCTGAAAGGCGAAGTCCCGTATTATCTAAGACGCGGTGAAATAGACAAGGCAAGGGAAATCGCCCTTTTCTACAAGCATATACTTGGACCTGAAAACTTCTATATAGAGCTTCAGGAAAACGGCATCCCTGAACAGGTAGAGGTAAACCGAAAGCTCATTGACCTTTCACAGGAACTCCACATCGGTCTTGTTGCAACAAACGACTGTCATTATCTCCGGCAGGAAGACGCAAAGGCGCACGACATACTCCTGTGCATACAGACAGGAAAGACCGCTTCTGACCCGAACCGCCTTAAATTCGAATCCACAGGGTTTTATTTCAAGTCCCCTGAAGAGATGAAAAGGGCGTTTAAAGACATTCCAGAGGCAGTGCTCAACACAAGAAAGATTGCGGAGATGTGCACAGTGGAGTTCCGCTTCGGCGAAAACCTCCTGCCGAAGTATGACCTGCCTGACGGCTCAAAACCCTACACCTTTCTTGAAAACCTTGCTCTTAAAGGACTCAGGGAAAGGTTCGGGCAGAACCCGCCGGAAAACTACATGAAAAGGCTGAAGGAAGAACTCTCCGTGATTAAAAAAATGGGCTATGCTTCTTATTTCCTTATAGTCTGGGACTTCATTAAATACGCAAAGGAACACGGAATGCCAGTAGGTCCAGGCAGGGGTTCTGCCGCAGGAAGCCTTGTTGCATACTCTCTGGGCATAACAGAGATAGACCCTATAAGATACGGTCTTCTGTTTGAAAGGTTTTTAAACCCTGAAAGAATAAGCATGCCTGACATTGACGTGGACTTCTGCAAGGACAGAAGGCAGGACGTCATAGCCTATGTAGCTGACAAATACGGCAAGGACCATGTTGCACAGATAATAACCTTCGGCACCATGGCGGCAAAGGCAGCCATAAGGGATGTGGCAAGGGCACTGGATTTTCCCTATGCCGAAGCTGACAGACTGGCAAAGCTCGTGCCCGAAGGAGCAAAGATAACGATTGACGATGCACTCAGGCTTGAACCCCAGCTTAAGGAAGCTTATGATAAAGACCCGAAGGTAAAAGAGCTTCTTGACATCGCAAAAAGACTTGAAGGGCTTTCAAGGCACGCATCCACGCATGCCGCAGGCGTGGTCATATCCCCGGAACCGCTTACTGAATACACCCCGCTTTACAGAAACCCGTCGGATGAAACCATCACCACGCAGTTTGACATGGGTTCTGTGGAAAGCCTCGGGCTTGTGAAATTCGACTTCCTCGGGCTCAAGACCCTCACCATCATAGACAAGACCTTGAAATACATAAAAGAAAACGGCATTGATTTCTCTCTTAAAGACATGCCTCTTGATGACAAAAAGACTTATGAGCTTTTAAGCTCCGGGCAGACCACAGGTGTGTTCCAGCTTGAAAGCGCAGGCATGAGAGATTTGCTCGTAAGGATGGCACCGAGCAGGTTTGAAGACTTGATAGCACTTGTTGCGCTTTACAGACCTGGTCCGCTCGGAAGCGGAATGATAGACGACTTCATCAAGAGAAAACGGGGGGAAGTGCCTGTAAAGTACGAGCTGCCTGAACTCAAGGACATACTGGATGAGACCTATGGCGTGATTCTTTATCAGGAACAGGTCATGAGCATTGCAAACAGGCTTGCGAACTTCACGATGGGACAGGCTGACATCCTCAGAAAGGCAATGGGCAAGAAAAAACCCGAAGAAATGGAAAAACAAAAAGAGGCGTTCATAAAAGGCGCAGTAGCAAACGGGATATCAGAGAAAAAGGCCTCCAGACTTTTCGACCTCATGGCGTTCTTTGCAGAATACGGGTTTAACAAGTCTCACTCCGCTGCCTATGCGTATCTTGCATACCAGACCGCATACCTGAAGGCACACTATCCAGTGGAGTTCATGGCAGCCACGCTGAGTTCAGACCTCGACAGCACTGACAAGATAGTCAAGTCCATAAAAGAATGCAGGAACATGTCCATCGAGATACTTCCACCTGACATAAACCAGTGCGGCAGAGAGTTCAAGGTCATCGGAAGAAGCATAAGATTCGGTCTCGGCGCAGTAAAAGGCGTTGGCGCATCTGCACTGGAATCCATTCTGAAGACGAGGGAAACAGCAAAATTCACTTCCATTGAAGACTTCCTCGCAAGGGTGGATACAAAGAAGGTCAACAAAAAAGTCATCGAGAGTCTTATAAAGGCAGGTGCGTTCGACTCACTCGGGAAAACAAACGGAGACTCAAAGAACATCCGCGAGCTCTGCCGTTTAAGGGCAAAGGCAATGAAGATGCTTAATTCCCAGAACGGTGCAGCAGCATCTTTGAGCCTCTTCGGCCAGACTGAAAAAACAGAAGACACTGAAGAATGGGACGAGGCAGAACTCCTGAGAAACGAAAAAGAAGCACTTGGTTTCTACATCACAGGCAACCCGCTGACAAAATACAAAAAGATACTTTCATACATGAACATCAGGGGCATCTCGGAACTTGAAGACTTTGAAGACAAAAAAGAAGTCAGCACCGCAGGCATACTCGTCGGCATGCGAAAAATAAGAACCCGCGGCAAGGCGGAGATAATGGCATACCTTACTCTGGAAGACGACGAAGGCAGTGTGGACGTCATAGTCTTCCCTGAGCTCTACAAAACCCATGTGGCACGGCTGGCAAAAGACACCCCGCTTCTGGTCAAAGGCACTCTGGATAAGACTGAAAAAGGAGCAAAAATCATAGCAAGAGAGCTTACAGGACTCGACGACCTCATCAGAGAAAACGGAAACGGGATGAAGGTCGAAATCAGCATAAACAATGAAAACAGCGACCTTAAGAAGCTTAAAGCACTGCTTTCTGAAAATTCAGGCAAGCTCCCCCTTTATCTGAGAATCAGGACTAATGACATAGAAACCCTGATTCTTACATCCCTTGGTGTCGAACTTAACAATCATCTTGTAGAAAGAGTGGAGAACTTCTTGGGAAAAGGAACACTAAAGGTAGTATAATATTATTTTGCTATGGGCTATTATCTTGAATTTGAAAAACCTATAGAAGAGCTTGAACTGAAGATAGAAGAACTCAAGCGTCTTTCAGACGGAAAAGACATAGACATCACCGCAGAGATAAAGAGGCTTGAGAAGAAGGCAAAAGACTTGCGCTCTGATATATTCAATAATCTGAGTAGGTGGCAGAAGACACAGCTTGCCCGTCACCCTGACAGACCATACACCCTCGATTACATAAGCATGATTGCCGAGGACTTTGTGGAGCTTCATGGAGACCGGATGTTTGCAGATGACCCTGCGATTGTAGGTGGTCTCGGAAAGATAAACGGCACCAGTGTAATGCTCATCGGACATCAGAAGGGACGGGGCGTAAAAGAAAGAATCAAGCGGAACTTCGGACAGCCTCACCCTGAAGGCTACAGGAAAGCCCTGAGACTTATGAAGCTTGCCGAGAAATTCAAAAAAATCATAGTAACTTTTATAGACACTCCGGGCGCTTATCCGGGTATAGGTGCTGAGGAACGGGGACAGGCAGAGGCAATAGCCAGAAACCTTATGGAGATGTCCCGCCTGAGAACTCCTATCATCTCAATTGTAATAGGCGAAGGCGGAAGCGGAGGAGCAATAGCCATCGGCGTGGCAGACAGGCTCTATATGCTTGAGCATTCTGTATACTCGGTCATATCCCCGGAGGGCTGCGCCTCTATACTCTGGCGTAAAAACGGAGACCTTAAAACAGAGGACTTCTCAAGAGCAGCAGACGCACTTAAGCTTACAGCACAAGACCTGCTTGGATTTAAAGTCATACACGACATCATACCTGAACCCTTAGGCGGCGCACACAGAGACCCTGAAGGCGCTGCAAAGAACATAAAAGATACCATCTCCAAGGCAATCGAAGAGCTTAAGACAAAAATGCCAGGCAAACTCATTGAGGAAAGATACAGAAGACTGAGAAAAATCGGCGCTTTCCTTAACGGCACACAGACATAGCCACTACTTTGCAAACCTCTGCCTTAACGCCTCATAAAGACACACTGCCGCAGATGATGCAACATTAAGGCTTTCTGCCCTGCCTGTAATCGGGATTTTCAATCTTATGTCAGACGCTTTCTTTAGTTCAGGGCTTATGCCTCTGGATTCATTGCCGAAGACAAAGGCAATGGGCGGGCTTAAATCAACATCGAAAACCGACTCTTTGGCATCAGGCGTCATTGCGCAGATTTTAACCCCTTTTTTGCGCAGATGCCCGGAGATTTTTTCCCTTTTTTCGTAGATTACAGGGATGTTAAATATGCTTCCTGCCGATGCCCTTAATGCCTTGGGCATGAAGGCATCGCATGTGCCAGGAAGAAGTATCACGGCATCTGAGCCTGTGGCATCCGCAGTGCGTATGATTGTGCCGAGGTTGCCAGGGTCTTGAATCCCGTCGCATACGACAGCAATGCCTTTGATTTCAATATCATCAAGTTCTAAAGGCTTATACGATGCGATGGCTAAAATACCCTGCGGGGTTTCAGTATCCGAGAGCTTAAGCAGTATGCGGTCTGTGACTTCAATCATATTCACACCTTTTTCTGCAAGACGCCTGAGGAGTGCCTTATCCTTGAATCCCTCTGTGAAAAAGACCTGTTTAAGCTCTGCCCCTGTATCCAGTGCTGACTCTATGAGGTGCTGTCCCTCAATGAGGAAGGCTTCATGCCTGTAGCGGGAACGCTTTTCTTTTATGTTTATCGCTTCTTTTATTAATGGGTTCTGTGGGCTCTGGAGTTTTTTGGGTCTCAACATTTCTCAGAGTAATGACTACCTTATTGATTGGATTATAAGGAGTGCGGTAATTACTATCAGAAATCACCTCTTATGGTAAAGACTGTAGTTCAAGTGTAATGGCTGAGTTGCGTGGCTGTCAAGGGATAGGGGTGTTTAATAGGGTGCTGTGGAAAGTGAGGCACTTCAATTGCCACTTGGGATAGCTCCTTTTTGTTTGGTGTCGGATGAGAATATCTGATTTAAATTTTTAAATTGCGGAAAAGCCCTCTTCCTCTTTTTACTAAGTTATCAATTTTTGAGTATTTTGGATCACCTCTTGGAATATATTTATATTTAACAGGGCAGCGATAATTTTGTTCTATTTTCTTTACTTGCCTATAAAAAGGCATCAATTCAGTCCCCGAGGGATTTTCATTATTTATATGATTAATTACGATTTTGCAATCTCCATAGATTGTTAACTTATCTTCTGGGTGACATATATACCAACAAGATTGTAATATTCTTATCACTCCATCATAGAAGGCTTTATTTGGTCCTTCCTTTTTAAGGTATATAAGCTCCGCTCTAAGAGGAGTTCCTTTAACCTGATTCCACCAAGCCGCCCAAGCAATAGTGCTTTCCCCATATTTTCCGTGTTCCCTCTTGGTTGAACTATCAATTAAAACAATGAGGTTATTCCTCATAAGAATAGCTTTACTCCTCAATATCAGAGGATACTATTTTTTCCATCTGCTCTATAAGGGATTCTCTTAGTTGTTTATGGTTAAAATTCTCAGGAAGTTTATCTGTTCGAATGTTGACAGCTACCACAAACCCAACTTCCTTTTTATTATTTCTACCACCAACTTTCCATGGACCAGTCCATATCCTCCAAATACTATTTTTACTCTTTCTAACAAGCGGCATAAAACACCTCTCTCAAATCATCATCTTCAACTAAATGTACGAAAAATAGGACACGTTATCACCAAAAACCGTTTTTCTCATCCGCATTTTATTTCACCGTGGAGCAATTTCAACTAACTCTGTAATATCCTGTATATATTCCCAACTTGATATTACAAACAAATAATTAGTTTCTCTCGATTATATCCTGCTGGTTGTAATATACGCCATTTTAACATATTTCAAAAGTGACAATCTCAAAAAAACCTTACCCACCACCCCAACCCCCTACGGGAAAAAACCGACATCCTCTCTATGGACGATGTCCGCAAATCAGTGATACCGTAATGCGTGACAAGCTGGCTTGCTTAAAACTGAATTCCAACTGCTGAGCTGTTTCATGTGGACGCTTTACAAGAAAAAATTGTAAATCAGATTCGTAAAAGAATATAATAGGACAAGAAACCTGTGTGGAGGAGATTATGGTTGAGGTTGCAGTAAAACTACCCAAAGAAAAATTGATTGAAGGACTGGCAAGCCTTCCTTTCAAGGAGGTTAAAGAAATAATAGATGCCATGATTCAAAAGAAACTGTTCCAACCCCCGACAGCTAAACGCCTGTATGAAAAAGCCTCTAAACGTGTAAAGACAAAAAAATTGCCCCCCGCAACTGCCAGTGAGGCTGTCAAGTGGGCAAGGTCACGAAAGTCGTAATTGACAGCAACGTCTTTATCTCTGCCTTTGGATGGGGAGGCAAGCCATTAAAGATAATCGAGCTTTTAGAACAGGGAAAAATCAAAAACTGCACATCTGAAAAAATACTGCATGAACTCAGCCTCTCACTTTCATATCCAAAACTTGCTTTTCCTCAAAGCCTCAAATCCGACATATTAGAATTTGTCATTGCCTATTCAGATATCTATGAACCTGAGGAGCATTTATCTATAACGCCTGACCCTGATGACAATAAACTTATCGAATGTGCCCTGACAGCAGGAGCTAAATACGTTATAACAGGTGATAAAAGGCTTCTGTCCATAAAACAGTTCGGAGGAATAAAGATTTTAGCACCGACAAGCTTTCTGAGCAAGAAACACTGACATCCCTTCTATAGACAATGTCCTTTTCCTTTAATAGAATGAAAACTGGAATTCAGGCAGTGAACTGTTTTATATGGACAGGTTCACACCCGTGTTGTTAAAACACGGCATATGGTATAGGTTTGCTCTTTAACAATAGCGGTTGCAACCCTTGCTTTTAATCCCATCTGAAAATTTCAGGCTTGGGAGGTCTGCCGGAGGGTTAAAAATTTCAGCGTGTTTGAGGCACGAAGTGCCGAGTTTGCTGAAATTTACCGGAGGCAGACCGAGAGAGCCGCCCGGAAATTTTCACAGGGCGCCCTTCTTTGGTTACTTTCTTGGGCGAGCAAGAAAGTAACAGGTGTCTGGGGCAGAGCCCCATACAACAGGACGCGAACAGGGTCAATTGACCCTAACTATTTGAAATCAAAGGCAAAAACAGTGATTGACCCCTCAGGACGCGAACATAAAAAACCGGTCTCATCCCCCCGCTGGTTTAAGCCCCCTGCAGGTTGCGGACTTGAACAAACATGCCTTGCTATGCTAACTTTAAAGGTTGTGATTTTTTAAATTTTCCACTCTGGATTTTGGAGGATTTTAATGCTTAAACGATACTTGCTTGCTCCCGGACCAACGCCTGTGCCTCCGGAGGTGCTCCTGAGCATGGCGGCGCCTATAATCCACCACAGGTCCCCTGATTTCATACCTGTGCTGGAGTCGGCAAAAAACGGCCTTAAGTGGCTCTTCCAGACGAAAAACGACGTGCTGATAATCGCCTCCACCGGCACCGGAGGAATGGTAGGCGCTGTGAATAACTTCTTCAGCGCAGGGGAGAAGGTCCTCGTGGTAAACGGAGGAAAATTCGGCGAAAGATGGACAAAAATCTGCCGCTCATATGGACTCGATGTAAAAGAAATTGAAGTAGAATGGGGATATGCGGTAAAGCCTGAAGACATAGAGTCCGCACTGGAAAGCGACAAAGACATCAAAGGCGTCTTCATACAAGCATGCGAGACGTCAACAGGCGTGTATCATGATATAGAGGCAGTAGGAAACATCGTTAAAAAGCACGAAGACGTGCTGTTTATCGTAGATGCCATAAGCGCTCTTGTCGCGCACGACATTAAGACCGACGAATGGGGCATAGACATAATGGTAGGCGGCTCGCAGAAAGGACTGATGCTTCCACCAGGTCTTGCCTTTGTAAGCGTAAGCGAGAAGGCATGGAAAAAAGCAGAGACATCCACTGCCCCAAGGTTTTATTTCGACTTCAAGAAAGAACGTGAAAGCCTCGCTAAAAACCAGACTAATTTCACTTCGTCGGTCACGCTGATAATCGCTCTTAACGAAGCCATAAAGCTTCTTCAGAAGGAAGGACTTGAAAACGTATTCAAAAGGCATGCAAGGCTTGCCCATGCAACAAGAGAGGCGGTAAAAGCCCTTGGGCTTACTATGTATACAAAGGAGTCTCCGAGCAACTCGGTCACTGCGGTTGAGGCTCCGGAAGGAATAGACGGACAGCTCATATATAAGACACTCAGGGAGAAATACGGCATTACAGGTGCAGGCGGACAGGGCAAGGCAAGAGGAAAGATATTCAGAATCGCCCACCTTGGATATGCCGATACGTTCGATGTAATAACCGCAATAGCCGGTCTTGAGATGGTTCTAAAGTCACTTGGGCATCCGGTGACTTTAGGCTCAGGCGTGGCTAAAGCTGAAGAAATACTCATGAGGTAGTGATGAAGGTTCTTGTAAGCGACAATTTATCACCAAAAGGAATCGAGATACTCAAGAAAGCCGGACTTCAGGTGGATGTAAAGACCGGCATGTCCCCTGAGGAGCTCAAGTCCGTCATAAGCGAATATCACGGCATAGTCATAAGAAGCGCAACGAAGATGACTGCTGATGTCATAGAGGCAGCAGAAAACCTCAAGGTCATCGGCAGGGCAGGTTCAGGTCTGGACAATGTTGACAAGGTAGCTGCTTCGAAAAAAGGCATCGTCGTGATGAACACTCCGGGTGGAAACACCATTACCACTGCCGAACACACCATTGCGCTCATGCTCTCCCTGGCAAGACTTATCCCGCAGGCAACCGCTTCGATGAAGCAGGGCAAGTGGGAAAAGAAAAAATTCATGGGCGTGGAGCTCTTCAACAAGACCCTTGGCATCATCGGAATAGGCAATATCGGAGGACAGGTCGCTAAAAAAGCACAGGGACTTCAGATGAACGTGATAGCATACGACCCGTTCCTGAGCGACGAAAAGGCAAAAGCAATGGGCATTGAAAAAGTGGAGCTCGAAGAGCTCTTCAAAAGGTCTGACTTTATCACCATACACACGCCTCTTACAGCAGAGACCAGAGGGCTTATAAACGCAGAAACCATAAAGCTCATGAAAGACGGCGTAAGGATTATCAACTGTGCAAGAGGCGGAATAGTCAATGAGAAAGACCTGTATGAGGCAATTAAATCAGGCAAGGTTGCAGGTGCAGCACTTGATGTGTTCGAGAAAGAACCGCCTGAAGACTACTCTTTACTGGAACTCGATAACGTCATATGCACACCGCATCTTGGTGCAGCCACGGCAGAGGCGCAGGAAAACGTAGCCGTCGCAGTCGCAGAGCAGATTGTAGACTACCTCGTGCACGGAACAATAAGAAATGCAGTCAATTTCCCGTCCATACCGCAAGACCAGCTGCAAAAATTACAGCCTTATATCACACTTGCTGAAAAACTCGGAAGCTTCGCAGCACAGGTGTTTGAAGGCGGCATTACAGAGGTCACCATCGAATACAGGGGTGATGCCACAGAGCTTAACACCGCGCCGGTTACCATTGCCGCGCTTAAAGGGCTTTTAACGCCTATACTTGAGGAGACAGTGAACTTTGTCAATGCACCATATATCGCAAAAGAGCGCGGAATCGAGGTCAAGGAGACCAAAAGCTCGGACGCTGGCGACTACCAGAGTATGCTCTCTCTAAGGGTTAAGACCAAAGACACAGAACATTATTTTGCAGGCACGCTCTTTAGCCGCAAAGACCCGAGAATAATAATGGTGGATAATTTCCAGGTGGAGATAATCCCCGAGGGCACCATGCTCTTTATGTTCAACAATGACAAGCCCGGAGTCATAGGCAACATAGGCTCACTCCTGGGCAGTCATAATATAAACATCGCAAGAATGCACTTTGGGAGGGAATCAGCAGGAGGCAGGGCAATATCAGTCGTAAGCATAGACACCCCTGTTACCGCTGAGCAACTCAACGAGATTAAAAAACTGCCTAACATTCTTTCAGTCAAGCAGGTTTATCTTTAATAAAGGGGTTAGATAATGTCAACAGTAGTGGTAGTAGGTGCCCAGTGGGGCGATGAAGGGAAAGGAAAGCTCGTAGACGTCCTCACAGAACAGGCTCATGTAGTTGCAAGATATCAGGGAGGGCATAACGCAGGACACACCGTAGTCATAAACAACGAAAAATACATTCTTCATCTCATACCCTCAGGCATACTTCACAGCGACAAGCTTTCAATAATAGGCAACGGCACGGTAGTTGACCCTGCCTCACTTATAAAGGAAATAGACGGCTTAAAGCAGCGGGGTGTAGAGGTCGGAAAGAATCTCCTCTTGAGCAAGGGTGCTCACCTCATCATGCCCTATCACATGGCAGTTGAGCAGGCAAACGAGGAGATGAAAGGCTCAAAGAAGATCGGCACTACAGGAAGAGGTATAGGTCCTGCTTATGTGGATAAGATGGCAAGGATGGGCATCAAGGTGGCAGACCTCCTTTTGCCGGAGATATTCAGGGAAAAACTCGACAGGAACGTTGATTATATGAACAGGCTTCTTAAAAACGTCTATCAAGCAAAGGAGTTCAGTGCAGAGGAAATCTACAGGGATTATATGAATTATGCAGAGAGACTTTCCGGCTACATAGCAGACACTGATATAGTCATAAACAAGGCAATAGACGAAGGCAAGAACGTGCTTTGCGAAGGAGCACAGGGCACACTGCTTGACATAGACCACGGCACATATCCTTATGTTACATCCTCAAGTGCCTCTGCCGGAGGCGTGTGCACAGGGCTGGGAATCGGACCTACAAAGATAGACAAGGTCATCGGCGTGGTCAAGGCATATACCACAAGGGTAGGCGGCGGTCCATTCCCGACAGAGATAAAAGGACCTATCGGAGAAGCCCTCCAGCAGAAAGGCGGCGAATACGGCGCAACAACCGGAAGACCACGCAGATGCGGCTGGCTCGATATCGTTGCCCTGCGCCATTCAATAAGAATCAACGGCATTACAGGCATCGCAATTACAAAACTCGATATACTCGACGATCTGGATGAAATAAAAATCTGCACATCATACAAGTACAACTCAAAAACGCTTGACGAATTTCCAAAAGAGGCATCTATAGTGGAACAGTGCCAGCCAGTGTATGAGACAGTAGAGGGCTGGAAAGAAAACACCCGCGGAATTAATGACTTCGACAGGCTTCCCCCAAAAGCGCAGAAATACATAAGAACCATTGAAGAGCTGCTGAACGTCAGTGTCCAGATGATCTCTACCGGCTCCAAAAGGGATGAAATCATCTTGCTTGACAAACAGTTCTAATGCGTAAAAGACGGTACAAAAGATATATACGGCGACTTGAGACCGAGTTTACCATAGGAGGCAGCACATTCAGAGGCATATCCAGTGACCTGTCTGAAAAAGGACTTTTCATAAGAACAGGTAAGGGCTTTGTGCCCGGTAGTATACTCGACATCGTCATATACCTGCCCAACGGTGAAAAAGCAAAAGTAAAGGGCATTGTAAGAAGAACCATAAAAACCGACTCAACACTTGTCAAAAACGGCATGGGCATAGAGATACTCGAGAACGACGAAGTCTATACAAAATTTATCAAAGACCTGACAGGCGGCGACTTCATAATCGTAACATGCCATAACTGCAAGATTAAAAACAAAGTTCCAGCGGAAAAGCTCTCAATGGGACCGAAATGCGGAAACTGCAAGGAGCCTTTAAGAGTCTAGCTTACTCGATTCTTAACACAATATATCCTTTAAAATGTCCTGTATGTAAACGCCCTTCTAACAGTCTTTTATACTCTCCCATATGCAGAAACTGCTGGTCAGGCATAAAACGCTATGAAGGTGCTTCATGCAGGATATGCTCAGAGCCTTTTACATCAGATGCAGGAGACATCTGCGGCAGATGCCTCATGGAAAGACCACCGTTTGCCGGTGTTATAACCTATGGTCTTTATTCAGACACTCTGAAGGAAGCCATCAATCTTTTGAAGTTTTCATCAGTTAAAAGACTTGCAAAGCCTCTGGGCATGCTCATTGCCAAACTCGACATCCCTCAGGTTGACATGATAGTGCCTGTCCCGCTCAGCATAAAGAGACTGAGACAAAGAGGATTCAACCAGACACTGCTTATCGGAAGAGTTGTATCAAAGACCCTTGATATCCCCCTGTCCTCAGAGCTTCTTTACAAGAAAAAGGAGACTCTTCCACAGGCAGTGCTTTCTGCAAGCGACAGAGCCAGGAATCTTAAAAATGCGTTCGCCACAAGAAGCAGACTCAAAGGCGAAACAGTCCTGCTCGTTGACGATGTGATGACCACAGGGGCAACAGCAAGGGAGTGCTCAAAAACACTTCTTAAAGCAGGTGCTGGCAAGGTATTCGTAGCCACAGTGGCAAGAGCAGTAATGCTCTAAAGAAACTAAAACCTCTTATGGTATTCCTTCAGTCTTTCTGCGAACTGCCTGCCGAACTCATAGCATCTTTTTTCGTCTTCTTTCGACGCCTTGTAATTGACTCCAAGTCCGGGCTCTACTGTCTCAAGCTTCATATTCTTAAAGCTCTCCAGTATTTCTTTAACTGCACCGCCTCCCCAGCCGTAACTGCCAAATGCACTGACAATCCTGTTTTTTGGTCTTAATCCTTTAAGGTAGATAAGAAACTCACCTACATAAGGGAATATACCATTGTTCAGTGTAGGAGAGCCGACAAGACACCCTCTTGCCCGCCAGAACTCTTTTACTGCAACACTTGTTGAAGTGGCTCTGAGCTTTAGAACCTTGCAGTCCACGCCTTCAGCCCGCACGCCTTCCATAATTGCCTGCGCCATCTTCTCTGTGCTGTGCCACATCGTATCGTATATTATTACAGCTCTTTCTTCTGCCTTTCCGTTTGCCATGTCAAGATACATCTGAATGACCTTCTCAGGGTTTTCCCGCCAGACAACTCCGTGGTCAGGAGCGATGATGTCTATCTGAAGACCAAGTTTTCCGATTTCAGCTATCTTCTGCTTAATCAGTGAGCCGAACGGCATAAGAATGTTTGCATAATAATCCCAGACAGCATCTTCAAGCTCGAACATAGAGGCACACCGAATGAACTCATCATCAAACCTCTGCGAGGATGCAAGGTGCTGACCAAAGCCGTCCTGACTTACAAGTATTTTGTCTTCCTTTATATATGTCATCATAGAGTCCGGCCAGTGAAGCATCGGGGTTTCTATGAAGAGCAGAGTCCGCTTTCCTATGTTAAGCTCGTCACCTGTTTTTACGACCTTAATGTTCCACTCTGATGTATCAAAAAATCTCTCCAGCCCTTTTTTACCCTTCTCCGTGCAGTAGATGGTAGCCTGCGAGGTAAGCTTCATTATCTCATCAAGTCCGCTTGCATGGTCAGGCTCTATGTGGTTTATCACAATGTTCTTTATTCTGCGCGGGTCAGTAAGGCTTTTTATCCTGCTAATGCTTACATCCACGAAGTCGTGTTTTACAGCATCAAGGAGTGTTATGTTCTCATCCAGTACCAGGTAGTTGTTGTATGTTGAGCCTCTTGGTGTTATGTAACCATGAAAGTCTCTTATAGCCCAGTCGATTGCACCAACCCAGTATACATCAGGTTTTATTTCAACTGCATCCATATAACTGCCTCCTGTTTATTTGAAATAATCAATGTAAGGTATATCATAATGCCTGCCCTATTGCAAGCATATGACACAAGTCATAAATGGACTTTTTGTGGCTTTCCTAAAACGGCAGGCGGGTGAAAGAAACAGGGTTTACATTTACAGCAGTCACTTTTACCCCGAAGTGAAGATGAGGGCCTGTGGCTCTGCCTGTAGAGCCCACGAATCCGATGATATCGCCTTTTGATACAATCTCCCCATAAGTCACATTGAACTTTGAAAGGTGCATATAAACAGTATAGATTCCTTGCCCGTGATCAATTATAACCGTGTTTCCTCCGAAGAACAGCTCTTCGGCTAAAACTACTCTTCCTGTGTTTGCTGCTTTTACTGCCTCGCCGTTTTTACCTCTTATGTCAATCCCGCGGTGTATGCTTTCCTTCTTTCTGTTCATTATTCGCTTTATGCCAAACCCGGCTGATATGCTGTTTTCAAGAGGCATGATAAATTTTCCATCCCAGAGTCTGTCTGATACTTTTCCCCATATCAGTGAAAGCCTTGCCTTCTCTTTCTCCACTCTTTTAAGGTTTTCACTGCTCAGGGTCACTTTGTCCTCTGGAAGAGTCAGTCTTCGCACTGGAAACTCTATATGTCTTACATGCAATTCTAGTCTTTTTTTATTTTCTCCGTTTGAAACCACTATTTCATAGACTCCAGGTTCTGTCCTGACATCCACTGCTCCAACGGCAATGTAGCAACTGTCGCCGCAGTTTTCAAAATAAAGCCTTCCGTTGTCTGAAACAGCAAGGGGTTCGCCCGGACTGCCGGTTACCTTGACCAGAAAGGCATCTCCGGGGTTTATCTCAGCAGGCAGTATCTCTGCGTGAAACGCATCCGCAGAAGTATATGCAAGCAGAACCAGAGCTAAGACAATCAAGACAGGCTTTACTCTGAACATCGGTTTTAAGTATAACCCATATACCGATGCTTAGGCTACCTCTAATGCTTCTTACAGACCCCGCTTGAAAAAACTTCTCATTCCCTTAGTGCCTGAAAGAGCTACTTCATGAGGCATTTCTCTGGAGATTTCCTTCTCAAAGTTTTTCACATCTATGAAATGCAGTGTTTTTAAGCCGACGTCTTTGGCTCTTTTTATGTTTTCGATTCTGTCGTCCACAAAGAGCACTTCTTCGGGTTTAAAACCCATTACATTGCAGACATCAATAAAGACCGACGGATCTCTCTTTCCTTTCTTAAGCTTGAATGAATTAAAGATATAATCAAAATGATGGTAAAACGGTGTCTTTTGATTAATCTCATCAAGCCAGTTGGTCTGGTCGCTGAGGATGGCGGTAACCATGCCTGATGCCTTCAGCCCCTGCACAAACTTTATCATATCTGTTCGCAATTTAAATCTCTTCAGGATTTCTTTTCTGAGTTCTTTATCGCTTCCTATAATACCTGTATTTTGTCTAAGTGCATTCCAGAAGGCTGATTCATTTGACATTCCGAGCACATAGCCGGTCTTATACATGAGTTCATCTGCTGTTCTGAAGACAATATCCGGGTTAAGGGACATTTTCCTTGCAAGTGCCTTTATCCCTTCCTTAAAACCCTCCTCTGCGAGCACTCCGCCAAAATCAAAGACAACGGCTTTTATCATATATTTTATCCCCTCACAGTCTCTGTTTTATAAGCAAAGTGTCTCATGCAGGGGGCAGGGCTGTCAAGAGTATTGATGACTTTTTAAGCCTTCTTTGATAAACTTTCATGGGTATAAATCTCTAAAGGAGGTATTCTATGGTTGAGCGGAAGATATTTCCACCACCGAAGGAATTTCAGAAGAAGGCTTTTGTAAAAAGCGTAAATGAGTATGAGCGGCTTTACAAGGAGTCTATCCGTGACCCTGAGGGCTTCTGGGCGAAGATGGCTGAGGAAATCACATGGTTTAAGAAGTGGAACAAGGTAATGGAATATGACTTTAAAAAGGCAAAGGTTTCATGGTTTAAAGGGGCAAAGCTGAATGTTTCATATAACTGTCTTGACCGGCATCTTACCACAGCGAGAAAGAACAAGGCAGCAATAATCTGGGAAGCCGAAACAGGGGAAAACAGGATATTCACGTATCAGGAACTTCACCGGCTGGTCTGCCGCTTTGCAAACCTTCTCAAGAAGCTTGGCGTGGGCAAAGGCGACAGGGTTGCATTCTACCTGCCGATGATACCTGAGCTTGCAATCGGAATGCTTGCATGCACAAGAATAGGTGCAGTGCACAGCGTAGTTTTTGGAGGATTCAGTTCTTCTGCACTGAGAGACAGAATCAACGACTGTCAGGCAAAGATACTCGTCACCTCCGACGGCTCGTTCCGTGCCGGAAAAGTGATTCCCCTTAAGAGGAACGCAGATGTGGCAATGGAAGAAACACCCACCATTGAAAAATGCCTTGTCTTCAAAAGGACAGGCATTCTCACAGACATGAAGCCAGGCAGAGACCTGTTCGCAGAAGAGGAGCTTGCAAAAGAGGACATATCATCCTATTGCGAGCCGGTCAAGATGGATGCCGAAGACCCGCTGTTCATACTCTACACAAGCGGAAGCACAGGCAAGCCGAAAGGGCTCTTGCATACAACAGGCGGATACCTCCTTTATGCAACAGTCACATTCAAGTATATATTCGACTACCACGAGGAGGACACCTTCTGGTGCACAGCAGACATCGGCTGGATAACCGGACATTCCTACATAGTTTATGGTCCGCTCAGTGCTGGTGCAACAAGCATAATGTTCGAGGGCGTGCCCACATATCCTGCACCAGACAGGTATTGGGAAATTGTGGAAAAATACCGTGTAAACATATTCTACACTGCACCTACTGTTATCAGGGCACTTGAGAGGGAAGGCGAGGAGTGGACAAAGAAGCATGATTTAAGCAGTCTTAGACTTTTGGGCTCTGTGGGTGAGCCCATAAACCCTGAGGCATGGCTCTGGTATCACAAAAACATCGGAGGCGGAAGGTGTCCGGTAGTGGATACATGGTGGCAGACAGAGACAGGCGGAATACTCATTTCCTCGCTTCCAGGCGCCATACCCCTTAAGCCGGGTGCAGCAGGAAGACCTTTCTTTGGAGTAGTCCCTGTCATACTGAAGCCTGATGGAAAAGAAGCCAAAGTAGGTGAGGAAGGAGCACTCGTCATAGAGAACGCATGGCCTGGAATAGCACGAACCATCTACGGAGATCCAAAACGCTACTATGAAACATATTTTTCACAATACAAAGGCTATTACTTCACCGGCGACGGTGCAATGAAAGACAAAGACGGCGACTACCACCTCATGGGCCGTATAGACGACGTCATAAACGTCTCAGGACACAGGCTCGGAACAGCAGAGATAGAAAGCGCAATCGTCTCTCACAAAGCAGTGGCTGAGTCAGCAGTGGTAGGCTACCCGCACGATATAAAAGGCGAAGGAATATACGCCTTTGTCATACTTAAAAGCGGAATCGATGCAACCCCGGCTCTTAAAGACGAAATAATAGCTGCAGTCAGGTCCGATATAGGACCTATTGCAAAACCTGATTACATACAGTTCGTTGACGGGCTTCCAAAGACCAGAAGCGGAAAAATAATGAGAAGAATCCTGAGAAAAATAGCAGCAGGAAAACCCGAAGACATAGGAGACACCACTACTCTGGCAGATCCCTCTGTCGTGGATAAACTCATTGAGGGAAGAAATATGCTCGTAAAAAAATAAATCCTGAAAGGAGGAAAGATAAATGCTCTACATTGTAATACTTGATGCAAAAGAAGACACAACCATTGAGGAAATAAACAGGGAAAGGGAATCATGGATTAAAAAAGGCAAAGACAAAGTTTTCGAGCGGATGTGTAAGAGAATCGAGCGATACGAAGTTGTAGGCATATCCCCGATGAAAATTATCTTCCTCATAGAGACCGATGACCCGCAGGCTCTGAACGTCCTGACTCATCATTTTGAGGAGTACTGGTACTCAGTCGCATATCCTGTAATCCACCGTGGGATATATGAAGCGCTCGAAGAGGACAAAACCATAGTAGGTGGATAATATAGATTATATAAAATTACAATTTACATGTTATTTAAATTTTTTCCTTGACAACTTCTTTAAGGTATGCTATCAAAGTAGTAAGCGCCTCGTTACCTCCCCTAAGCTGCTGTCCAGACCCCACGGGCAGCAGCCCTTTTTTTCTTTATATTTCAATAAGTTTGTATTGTCTTTTGCCAAGTCCGAGTCTTTCTGCCTCTTCGAGTTGCAATATATAAGGGCTTTTATTTAGTTCAAGGAGCACATCGTCGCCTGGCTTGATTTCCTTGTCAGATGCAGCAGACTGCGGCAATGGATCTGCCTTAAGCAGCATATCAATGCTTGCCTGTTCAATGGCAACAATGTCTTCGGAGATAAGTATACCCTGGTCCTGAATCACAGGGACATCGGCACCGGGCATGCAGTCACACTCCGGCTGTATCTCAGTAAGAAAATTTATATAAATCACTTTCCCCTGCTTGAATGTACTGAGGACTGCCTTTGCCGCCTCTGCCAGCGACCTGACAAACACCTCTCCGTCAGCGCCTTCCTGTATGACGGCTCCTTCAGGGCACACCCTTGTGCACCTTCCGCACCGCCAGCACCTTTCATCCTCGTAGTAGAACGTTTTGTCCCCTTCCTGAAACTTGATGCACTCAAGCGGGCATATCTCCTCACATTGATAACAGAGTTCGCATTTTTCAGCATCCCATATGAGTTTGCCCTCACCTATGGCATGCATTGCGCCTCTTCCGCTCCTCCAGCCTGTATGCCTGTGGGCTGCGCTCACCGCACCCATCGCTATGTTCTTTATAGCTCCACCGTACCCTGAATTTATGTGCCCTTTGATATGACTGCAAACCACCATGGCAGGCACATCATGTATAAGCGATGCAACTGCTATCTCCCCTAAAATCTCCCCTGCCTTTACGATTATGTTATCGTTTCCATAAAGACCGTCTGCTATTACAACAGGCGCACCTACAGAAAGATGATTTATTCCGTTTGCATTCGCTACTTCAAGATAATCAAGCCCTTTAATCCTCACCGTGTCCGTTACAAAAGGCTTTGCACCAATGGTTTTTAATGCCTCGACTACTTTCCTCAGGAAGACCGGACGCACAATCCTGTGCGCCCCTTCTGAGCCAAAATGCGTCTTTACAGCAACCCACTCTTTGGGCTCAAAATACCTGGCAAGGTCCATCTCCTTAAGAAGCCGCTCGAGTTTGCCAGGCATACTGTCGTCATACTTCCACTTATGAACCCGCGCAGAGGAATAATAAACAGTAGACATAGCCTCGCCTCCAGCTAAATTTACGCCTTAACCAGCTTATTATAAATCCAGCCTATAACCGTTCCGCTTACGAGCCCGTCAATAAACCCGTATACAAGTCCTAAGAAACTTCCAAGAGGCGTGATTGTATAGCCAGGATATATCGAGCCAGCAAGCACATCCAGAAAAAGCTTTCCATAACCTGTGTAATAAGAAACCCATGTGGTTATAAAAAGCGAACCTCCCCATACTATACCGAGTGAAACACCCAGGGCAACCGGCTTTAGTCTCATCTCTTCCTCCTTTGGGATATTACAAAGATTGCTCCTGAGACTGCACCAAGAATATTCGTAACCTCATCCCAGACAGAAAAGTCCCTTGCCGGTATAAAAGCCTGAACAATCTCCATCAAAAGCCCATACCCTGCGGAAAAGACTACTGAAAGGAGCAACGCCTTCTTTCTGACAGACAGTGACCGGTTTTCCTTAAGAACCGTGTAAAACAGAACACTCGTGATTCCGTAAATCATGAAATGAAAAAGCTTGTCTGCAAGCGGAAAGCGCTCGGCTCCTTCAAACGGGTATACAGAAAGGACAAACACAACAGCAAGCCATATAATAAGTGTTCTCATGCCTGAAGACTCCTGTCATAAAGCTCTTTTTTGCTGAGTCCGTACTGACTGGCAACAGTCTTTACAGCCTCTTTTCTTCCCATTCCTTTCTTCATCAAGGACATCACCTCACTCAAAGCCTCATCAAGAGAGACCTTTTGTTTTGTTCTCCCCTCAATGACAATAACATATTCTCCTGCTATTGTGGATTTTTCAAGTCTGTCTAAAACCTCCGAGACTTTGCCTCTTATAACCTCTTCGTACATCTTTGTCAGTTCTTTTATAACAGCGATTTTTCTGTTGCCGAATATCTCTTCGATATCAATGAGTGTATCAAGGATTCTGTGCGGTGCTTCGTAAAAAACCAGTGTTCTTGGCTCAAGGGCAAGTTCCGCAAGCTTTTTCTGCCTGTGCGTCCTCTTAGAAGGGAGGAACCCGACAAACGTAAATTCCTCTGTAGAAAGCCCTGATATGGAAAGTGCAGCAGTAAGAGCGGATGCCCCTGGCACAGGAACGACATCAATGCCTTCTGCCAGTGCCCTGCTTATAAGCACTGACCCAGGGTCTGATATCCCTGGTGTGCCTGCATCAGAGACAAGAGCCACCGATTGCCCTGAGGAAAGCCTTTTAATCACCTCTTCAGCCTTTACTTTTTCTTTTTCTCCCCAGTAACTTATCAGCGGCTTGGATATTCCGTAATGTGTAAGAAGCTTCAGGGAGTGTCTCGTGTCCTCGGCTGCAATCACGTCAACTTCCTTGAGAATCTTCAACGCCCTCAGGGTGATATCCTCAAGGTTGCCTATCGGTGTAGACACTATGTAAAGTGTGCCCTTCAGTTTTTTAATCTTCTCCTGAAATTAACAAGCCAGACTATGTGCTCGATTTCTTCTTTTATTATCTTATCAACCGTGTCTTTATCCTTCACTGCCCCTCTCAGTCCCACGAAATAAAGCATGGTCTCTTTCTCAAAGCCTAATGCGAAATTAACGGCATCTCTTACTGACTGTATATGCTCCATCGAAGGCAGGGACTTTCCGCTTCCCAGAAAGAACTCAGATTCCACCATTGCCCTGAAATAACTCTGTGCTTCTTCCCAGCCTTCTGGCTCGCTGTCACCTACTTTATCCTTCAGTTCGCTGAATGTTTTCTCATGCCTTTGTTCTTTCAAAGCAAGGGTTTCAAAGAGCTTTTTCAATTCTTCGTCTTTTTTGAATTTGTCTGCCATGGAAGTGTAAAACTGATATCCGAGCTTTTCCGTCTGCACCGCCATCTCGATAACCTCACCTATGGAAAACTTTTCCATAAAAACCCCCTTGGATTTTATTCAACCTTCAAAAGCTCTCTTAATTTCTTGTCCGCCTTTGTAATGTCCTCCACATTATCCCCTGTTATCTCCCACATGTACTTGCCGTTACTAAGGCGCTTGAGCTTAATCCTGACTGGCTTTTTCGGTCTGACCTGCTCTATCTCAGGCTGGCTTTTGAACTGAAAGCCCCCCTTCTCGGCTGACCGGGCAGGAAATGCAAAAACCAGAAAAATAAATATAAAAATGGACAATACTTTCATCAGCAATATCTCTTTCGCTTCTGATTATATCATGCCTGCCTGCAACAATCAAAAGGGGTCACAGACCCTTTCTCTAGGGATCACAGACCCATTCTTAGGGATCACAGACCTTTTTTAAAGAGGTGTGTTTTTCAGTAACTTCTGTATTTGTTTGTAATCGGGAAGCGTCTGTCTCTTCCAAATGCCCTCTGGGTAATTTTAATTCCTGGTGGGGCTTGCCTTCTCTTGTATTCGCTTCTGTCTATCATTCTTATGACCTTTTGGGCGCATTCTATCTCACAGCCCATAGAGAGTATCTCCTCGAAGCTTCTGTCCTCTTCGATATATGCCTTGAGGATAGGGTCAAGCACAGGATAAGGCGGAAGGGTATCTGTGTCTTTCTGGTCTGGTTTGAGTTCTGCGGTGGGTTCTTTCCAGAGTATTCTTTCCGGGATTAATGCCCTGCCTGCCTTTTTGTTTCTCCACTTGGCAAGCTCATACACAGTAGTCTTTGGCACGTCTTTTATCACTGCAAAACCGCCTGCCATGTCTCCGTAAAGCGTTGCATACCCTACGCTCATCTCTGACTTATTACCTGTGGTAAGCACAAGCCAGCCGAACTTGTTGGACATTGCCATAAGCAGGTTGCCCCTTATTCTTGCCTGAAGGTTCTCCTCTGTGGCATCAGGCTTAAGTCCCTTGAATTCTCTGGCAAGGGCATCAAGATAGCTCTTGAATATTGCTTCTATCGGAATCTCAATCAACTTTATGCCGAGATTTTTTGCAAGCTCAAAAGCATCCTCTCTGCTTTCCTTTGATGTATAGGGCGACGGCATAAAAAGACATCTCACCTTATCTTTTCCGAGTGCGTCAACTGCAATGGTCGCAACCATTGCAGAATCCACTCCGCCGCTGAGTCCTATAAAGCCGCCTTTAAAACCATTCTTTCTGACGTAATCAGAGACTCCAAGGACAAGGGCATTGTATATTTCTTCTTCAGGCTCCAGCTGCTGGACTTGTCTTTGTGGCAGAGCCTTCCTGCTTTTAGTCCTTTTTCTCACAGGCACAGATATGGTTTCGATAACGCCCTCTTCAAGGGAAAGCACCTCTTGTCTTCTTCTTGGGTCGTGAAGCCTTCTCATAAACACGGCTTCGAGGTTAAGGTCTATTATTATCAGGTCTTCCTCGAACAGTTTTCCCCTGGCGATGACCTTGCCGGTCTCGTCTATGACAAGACTTCCGCCATCAAACACAAGCTCGTCCTGTCCGCCGACCATGTTCACATAGGCGACTATTACAGCACTGTCTGATGCCCTTGTCGAGAGCATCTTTTCCCTGAATGAGTTTTTACCCACGGTATAAGGAGAGGCGTTGATGTTGATTATCAGTTCTGCACCGGCAAGTGCCTGAACCCTTGAAGGACCTTCAGGATACCATATGTCTTCGCAGATATTAACACCTACAACCGCTTCGCCAATGCGATAGACCGGTTGCCTGCTGCCTATCTGAAAATACCGGTATTCGTCAAAAACACCGTAATTGGGCAGGTATATCTTATGATATACATCCACGATGTTTCGCTGAGAAATGATTGCAGCTGCATTGTATATGTCATCTTTTTTGTCAACAAACCCCACTACTGCAGTAATCCCTTCGGTCTTACGGCGGACATCATCAAGAGCTTTAAGATTGTCTGCTATAAACTGTGGTTTAAGGAGCAGGTCTTCCGGTGGATAACCCGTAAGCACAAGCTCAGGAAAAGCCACCACCTCTGCACCATACTCTTTTGCCTTAGTGATATACTCGATTGTCTTTTTGGCGTTACCTTTGAGGTCACCCACGGTGGGGTTTATCTGTGCAAGGGCAAGTCTCAGTTTTTTCATGGATAAAATAATAATCTAAAGCCCCATCTTTGTAAAGAGCATCACAGACTCTTTTTATTCCAGATGGAGCAAACGTTTAGAAACATAATATAGAACATTCATCTTATAAGGTATAATACGCAATGGACTTTCTCGAGGTATTTTTTCCTGTCTCTGGCGTAAAGACATATATCTTTATTCCACCTCTTGTCGCCATGGTCATTTCGTTTTTCACCTCTATGGGTGGGGTCTCAGGTGCATTTCTTCTTCTGCCTTTTCAGATGAGCATTCTGAACTACACAACTCCTTCTGTAAGTGCAACCAATTTTGTATTCAACATTATTGCCATACCAAGCGGTGTCTATCGCTATATAAAAGAAGGCAGGATGACCTGGCCTCTTATGTGGACAATCATTGTCGGCACATTGCCCGGTGTGTTCATTGGATATTACATCAGGGTTTTGTATCTTCCTGAACCAAAGGCATTCAAGGTTTTTGCAGGGCTCGTGCTCCTTTATATCGGGATTAAACTCTTTTACGAGACTAAAAAACCCAAAAGCCCTTCTGAAGGCAGGCTCAGCATGGAGAGACCGGAAAACATGATTGTCAAAACTGTTTCTTCAAATCTCCTGAGGGTTGAATATGAGTTTCGTGGAGAAAGATTTGGTTTCAGTGTAATTTCTGTGTTATTGCTTGCTTTTGTAGTGGGCATTGTAGGCGGAACATACGGAATCGGAGGCGGTGCGATAATCGCTCCTTTCTGTGTTGCAGTGTTTCGTCTGCCTGTCTACACGGTTGCCGGTGCTGCACTGGCAGGCACTTTTATCACATCCATAGCAGGCGTGACGTTTTACAGTGTCATTCCTTCCGGCTTCAACACCTCACCTGACTGGCTGCTGGGTATGCTCTTCGGTGCAGGCGGCTTTGTCGGAATGTATCTTGGAGCAAGAGTTCAAAAATTCGTGCCGCAGAAAGCAATCAAACTTATGCTCAGTCTGGTAATTCTTTTTGTGGCGATTAAGTATATTGTTCAGTATTTTTAAACGGCAGGCAGAATGCTAATTTTTCCCTGTCACGACAATAATGTCGAACACGGAAAACCATGTCAAAGGCTTAATGGCTGTGTTTTTGTCCAAGCCCTCTGCAATGCGTTTTGCCGCATTCTGAAAATTCTGGGAATAAAATACTACATTGCGTTTGAAATCAGAACGCGGAGCATAATCTATCCTGACAACGTTGAAACCCATTTTTTTAAGTTTTTTGGACATCTTTTTTGCCGAAGAGAGCTTTCCATCTCCGCTTAGCACTTTTATCTTAGGGTTTGAGAACAGGGCTTCGATTTTCTGCTCAAGTGCAGCCAGTCTTTGCTCAATCTCCTGCTGTCCGTAGCTAATCCTCTGGGTCTCTTTCTCAAGGTTTTCTATTTTATAGACCTGACCGCTGAAGTCTTCGAGCTGGCTGTTCACGGATTCCATCTTGGAATCGAGGTCGTTTATCTGAGCATCGAGGCTTTCTATGTGAGTTCGCAGAGTCTCGCTTTCAGTTTCAAGGCTGGATATCTTCTGGGCATTAACGTCGATTCTTTTATCCAGATTTGCACAGGCTGAAATACTGAATCCCAAAATCAAGGCAAGGACAATTAAAGATGCTCGCTTCATCGCACCTGTTTAAATTTTATGGCGTTGAAAATTCGAGGTTACCTCTTTTTCTCTGCCACCTGTATTCTTGTAATGGCTCTTTCCAGAGCTGCCTGTGCACGTGCGAAATCCACTTCTTCCTGCTTTCTCAGGCGTTCTTCAGCACGCTGCTTGGCTGCCTTTGCCCTTTCAACATCTATATCTTCTGCCTTCTCTGCACTGTCGGCAAGAATAACAACCTTGTCTGCTCCGACTTCTGCATACCCCCAGTTGACAAAGAAGTATTTTACCTCGCTTCCGATTCTGCACGTGAACATTCCGATTTTCAGGGTTGTCACATAAGGTGCGTGTCCAGGCAGAACACCGAAGTCGCCCTCGCTTCCAGCAGCGGCAACTTCGTCTACATCTCCGCTAAACACAGTGCCGTAAGGCGTTATTATCTCTAATTTTAGTTTCTCACTCACGGTCTAACTCTCCGTTTTTATCTGCTCCAGCCGAGCTTTCTTGCTTTCTCCTCTGCTTCCTCTATTGTTCCGACCATATAGAATGCCTGTTCAGGCATGTCGTCATACTGTCCTTCAGTTATAGCCTTGAAGCCTTTTATAGTATCCTCAAGCTTCACATACTTGCCGGGTGTGCCGGTAAATGCCTCTGCAACATGGAACGGCTGACTCAGGAACCTCTGTATCTTTCTTGCCCTTGAAACGATGAGCTTGTCGTCTTCGGAAAGCTCTTCCATACCGAGTATGGCGATGATGTCCTGCAGCTCCTTGTATCTTTGCAGTATCATCTGCACTTTTCTTGCGACGCCGTAATGTTCCTCTCCGAGGATTTTCGGATCAAGGATTCGTGATGTAGAATCCAGCGGGTCAACCGCAGGGTATATACCAAGCTCTGCAATCTGCCTTGAAAGAACGACTGTTCCGTCAAGATGAGTAAATGCAGTCGCAACGGCAGGGTCTGTAAGGTCGTCTGCCGGCACGTATATAGCCTGCATCGAAGTAATAGAGCCTTTCTTCGTGGTGGTGATTCTTTCCTGAAGTGCACCCATGTCAGTCGCAAGGTTCGGCTGGTAACCGACAGCGGACGGCATTCTTCCAAGCAGAGCCGAAACCTCTGCACCTGCAAGGGTGAACCTGAAGATATTATCTATAAATATGAGAACGTCCTGTCCTTCATCCCTGAAGTATTCTGCTGCGGTAAGTGCAGTAATACCGACCCTGAGTCTTGCTCCAGGCGGCTCGTTCATCTGACCGTAGATAAGAGCAACGTTACTGAGAACGCCGGACTCCTTCATCTCCAGATACAGGTCATTACCCTCTCTTGTTCTCTCACCCACGCCTGCGAACACGGAGACACCGCCGTGCTTCATAGCGATGTTGTGAATCATCTCCATGATGATGACTGTCTTGCCGACGCCTGCGCCTCCGAACATTCCCATCTTACCGCCTCTGACGAACGGCACGAGCAGGTCAAAGACCTTAACGCCTGTCTCAAAGACCTGTGTCACTGGTTCCTGATCCACAAAGTCCGGTGCAGGTCTGTGGATAGGCCAGCGCTCCTCGGTCTTTATCTCGCCCTGCTTGTCATAAGGCTCGCCCACAACGTTCATTATCCTTCCGAGTGTTCCTTTTCCTACAGGTATGGCTATAGGCTGACCTGTATCTATTGCCTTCATGCCCCTGACAAGACCGTCCGTGGTAGACATTGCCACTGTTCTTACCTTGTTGTCGCCAAGGTGGGCAGCTACCTCCAGTGTCAGGTCTATTTCAGGAATGCCTTTCTCAGGGTCTGCAGGCTGCTGTATCTTTATTGCATTTAATATCTCAGGAAGTTTCTTCTCAAACTCAATGTCAACGACTGCACCGATAACCTGTGTAACTCTTCCCTCATTAATTTCCATAACCTTTACCTCCGTTTCTTTATCATAAACAAGTGAATTTCACCCGTGATTTTACAACTAACCTTTGAGTGCCTCGACTCCACCAACAATATCCATAAGTTCCTTCGTAATCGCTGCCTGTCTTGCCTTGTTGTACTGAAGCGTCAGGTTGTCTATCATCTCGTTCGCACTCTTTGTAGCGTTTTCCATTGCCGTCATTCTTGCAGCCTCTTCAGAGGCTTGAGACTCAAGCAATGCCCTGTATATCTGTATTTCTACGTTCTTTGGAAGCAGTCTTTCAAGCAACGCCTGCTCTGAAGGTTCGTATATAAAGTCAGCAGGTGCTGCTTCTTCCTCCCCTACTTCCTCAGGGGTGATAGGAAGAAGCCTTACGACAGTAACGTCCTGTTTTACAACATTTCTGAACTTATTGAATATAAGATGCACTTCATCTATGGTTTCGTTAATATAGTTTTCGATAATATCTGTGGCTACTTCCTGTGCGTGTGCATAGTTGAGCTTACCGGAAAATCCAGACCAGCTGTTTCTAAGCTCAACATTCCTTCTCTTGTAATAATCACGTGCTTTTCTACCGATAGTGCTGATTGTGATTGATTCAAAGCCTTCTTTTTTGAGGTTTGCAACGAGGTTTTCCGCTGCTTTAAGGATGTTCGTGTTGAATGCACCGCAGAGTCCCCTGTCGCTTGTAATCACAAGCACCTCGACCGTCTTTCTCGGTCTTTGCGTAAGCAAAGGATGTGCTTCGGTCTCGACCCCTCTTACGAGGCTGGAAATCACTGCATTCAACTTATCCGCATAGGGGCGCATCTCGAACATACGGGTCTGCGCCTTCCTGAGTTTGGCAGCCGCAACCATCTTCATGGCTTTGGTAATCTGCCTTGTGTTCTTGACTGCCTTTATTCTTCTTTGTATGTCTCTTAAAGTTGGCATTTATCTAATCCGTTCTCCGGTTTAAATTTTAGTCTTAGGGCTGAAACCCTTTCTTGAATTCTTCCACTGCCTGTGTAATCTTTCCTCTAAGGTCCTCGTCTATCTCCTTTTTCTCTGCCAGTTCTTTTTTCAGGTCTTCCTTCCTGTCTCTGATGAATCTGAGGAATTCTGCCTCGAACTTCTTGACCGACTCCACTGGTATATCATCGAGATAACCCTGTGTTCCTGCAAACAGGACGAGTATCTGCTCTTCCACTGGAAGCGGCACGTACTGGTCCTGCTTCAGAAGCTCGACCATTCTCTTGCCTCGTTCTATCTGCTGCAGTGTTGCCTTGTCGAGGTCAGAACCGAACTGTGCAAATGCAGCAAGCTCTCTGAACTGTGCAAGGTCAAGTCTCAGTGTTCCGGCAACCTGCTTCATTGCCTTTGTCTGTGCTGAGCCGCCGACCCTGCTGACTGAAAGTCCGACGTTAACGGCAGGNCTTACGCCTGCGTAAAAGAGCTCTGGCTCAAGATATATCTGTCCGTCGGTAATCGAAATAACATTTGTCGGTATGTAGCCTGAGACGTCACCTGCCTGTGTCTCGATAATCGGAAGTGCGGTAAGTGAGCCACCGCCGAGTTCATCGCTGAGCTTTGCTGCTCTTTCAAGCAGTCTTGAATGCAGATAGAAAACATCTCCGGGGTATGCCTCACGTCCCGGCGGACGCCTCAGAAGAAGCGAAAGCTGCCTGTAAGCAGCAGCCTGCTTGCTCAGGTCATCATAGACTATAAGTGCATGTTTTCCATTGTCTCTGAAATACTCTCCGATAGCGCATCCTGTATATGGTGCTATATACTGAAGGGGTGCTGGTTCACTTGCGGTTGCAGAGACAACAATCGTGTGGTCCATTGCACCGTGCTCTTCAAGAATCTTAACTGTACGCACGATGTTTGCACGTTTCTGTCCAACTGCAACGTATATGCAGATAACATCCCCGCCCTTCTGGTTGATAATGGCGTCGATGGCAATGGCTGTCTTTCCTGTCTGACGGTCGCCGATTATAAGCTCTCTCTGCCCCCTGCCTATGGGTATCATGGAGTCTATTGCCTTAAGACCTGTCTGAAGCGGCTCTCTAACAGGCTGCCTGTCAACAATACCCGGAGCCACAATGTCCACAAGTCTTGTCTGCTTGGCATTTATCGGACCTTTTCCGTCAATAGGCTGTCCTATTGCGTTTACGGTCCTGCCTATGAGCTCCTCGCCAACCGGCACTTCCATAATCTTGCCTGTGCGCTTGACGACGTCCCCTTCTTTAATAAGCGTGTCCTCTCCGAACAGAACCGCACCTACGATGTCCTCTTCGAGGTTAAGTGCCATGCCGAAGACACCGTTAGGGAACTCAAGAAGCTCTGAAGCCATGCAATTTTCAAGACCATAGACTCTTGCTATTCCGTCACCTACTGAAATAACAGTCCCTACTTCGCTGACATCGACCCTCTTTTCGAAGTCAGTTATCTGTTTCTTCAGAAGTTCACTAATTTCCTCAACCTTAATCTCCATGTGATCACCCCTTTATAAGCTCATCTCTCAAAAGCCTTAACTGGCCTTTTATACTTCCGTCATACATGGTGCTTCCAACCTTGACAAGCATCCCGCCAAGAAGAGAAGGATCAGTCGCATACTCTATATCCACATCCCTTTCAGTAAGCCTCTTAAGTGACTCTTTAAGCCTATCCTCATACTGCTTGTCTATCTCAACAGGCGTAATAACGGTTGCCTTTACCTTCCTCTTCTTTTCCGAATAAATCGCTATCGCCTTGTCTATTACTTCTCCAAGAGCCGATGCAGCTGAAACATCCGAAAGATAGCTTATGAACTTCACGGTGTTTTCCGAGAGGTTCAACGTCTGTCCCACCTGCTTCAGTGCTGACTTTTTCTCTTCCTTGGTAAACTGCGGGCTTACGAGCAGACCCTTGAACTCAGGGCTTTTATCCATGAGTGTATTCACTGTAATCAGCTCTTTAAGAGCCTCTGGAGCAGCATCCAGACCTACTGCATTAAGAAACATCTTTGCGTATCTTTTTGCATACTTGTTCTTTTTCATTTCGTGCTCTCCAGTTTGGCAAGTGCTTCCTCAAGCAGTTTCTTCTGCTCTTCAGGAGTCAGTTTCTCCTTGAGTTTCTTCTCGGCAAGCTCCATTGCAAGTTCCACCGCCTCTGCCTTGATTGCCGCTTTTGCCTGCTTAAGCTCATATTCTATGTTAGCCTTTGCCTGCTCGATTATCTTTTCGCTGAGTTTTTCGCCTTCCTGCACAAGAATCTCGCGTTCTCTTTCACCGGACTGTTTTGCAGAGGCGATTATCTCCTCTATCTCCTTATCCTTGGTCTTAAGCCTTTCTTCCACTTCCTGAAGTGCTTTCTGGGCAAGCTCCTTTGCTTCCCTTGCCTCATCCAGAGTCTTCTGTATCACCTCGGTTCTCTTGCGGAGAAAATCCCTGAGGGGCTTGCCGCCAAACTTTACAATCAGGAAGACGAGTATTGCAAAGTTTAAGACCTTCCAGACCCATTCCATTACATGAGAGCCGTGCCCTTCGCCCTCTGTCGCAAACGAAAACGCAAACAAAACAAGAGTAAAGATTATAGATAGAGAGACAACAAAGAAACCTTTTTTGAAAAATTTAGTTTTACTCATACTCCTACCAGCTTTTTCACTATTTCTTCGGAAAATCTTTCCACATCTGCCCTTAATGCCTGTCTTGCCTTCTCTGCTTCTGCCCTGAGTTCCTCTCTTGCCTTTTCGGCGATAGCCGACGCCTCTTTATTAGCGGCAGAGAGAATCTCCTGTTGCTTTTGAAGCCCTTCTGCCCTCAGCGCCTCAAACGTCTCCCTCGCCTTAAGCGCCGCCTCAGAAAGCCCCTTCTTTATCTCCTCTTCAACCTGCTGCCTCCGCTCCTGCATGTTCTTTGCTGCATCCAGCGCATCCCTTACCGTGTCCGTCCTCTCTTTGAACACTTTAAGGAGGGGTTTAAAAAGAATAATATTCAGGACATAAACCAGGACAAGAAAATTTACAAGCAGTACAAAAAACCATTTGTTGAGTTCTAACATCTTCTCCCTCTGTTTGACAAAGCAGTAGAGGAGATTAGCACACAGAAAAAATCTTGTCAAGGGTTTATAAATTAATAAAAAATACAAATAAATGATAAAATAGTTTTCGTGTTCAAAAGCGAGCTTGAAAAGTTAAAACAGAACCTTCTTTTGCGCACTATAAAAGACAGGGCTTCAAGACAGGGCGCAAGAATAATTATAGAAGGAAAAGAATACCTTAATTTTGCATCAAACGATTATCTTGGTCTTTGTCATCATCCTGAAATCATATCTGCTGCTGAAGATGCACTCAAGGAGTTTGGCACAGGCGCAGGTGCATCAAGACTTCTTTCAGGCGGAACTATTCTTCACAGGGAACTCGAATCGAAGATAGCTTTATTCAAAGGCACAGAGGCAGCACTTGTATTCAACTCCGGTTATGCTGCAAACACAGGAATAATCCCTGCCATTGCATCAGAACAGGACGCTGTATTCAGCGATGAATTAAACCACGCAAGCATCATCGACGGCATAAGACTGAGCAGGGCAAAAACTTACATTTACAGACACAAGGACATGGAACACCTCCATACCCTGCTTAAAGACTGCCGTGCAGAGAAAAAGATAGTCATCACAGACACAGTCTTCAGCATGGACGGGGACACAGTCCCTCTTAATGATATCTACAATCTGTGCAAAGAGCATGGTGCGCTGTTATATATTGATGACGCTCATGGCACAGGAGTCCTGGGGAAAGGCAAAGGCGCACTCGAACACTTCGGTATAAAGCCTGAGCCGTGGATTATTCAGATGGGCACGATGTCAAAGGCACTTGGCTCATTCGGTGCATTCGCAGCAGCAGACAAAGATACAATAAACTGGCTTTTAAATTCCGCAAGGAGTTTTATGTTTTCCACTGCGCTTCCTGCCCATGTTGCCGCTGCCTCTTTAGCCTCACTCGATGTGCTTAAGAAAGAGACATGGCGCATTGACCGCCTCTGGCAGAACAGAAACAAACTCATGAATGCACTGAAAGGGTTTAATACCGGCAGCACTGAAACCCCTATCATTCCTATAATAATGAAAGACATCGAAGGCACTCTGAAACTTTCAGAACAACTCTATGAGAAAGGCATATACGCCCCTGCCATAAGACCGCCTACGGTAAAAGAGCCGAGGATAAGAATCACAGTGACAGCCGAACACTCAGAGGAAGACATAGAAAGACTCACCGAAGCAATCCAGAAGGCAAACATTCCCCTTTGAAAATTTCAGGCTTGCGAGGTCTGCCGGAGGGGGGTCACAGACCCTTTTAATACCCGCTTGAAGCACTCTTTAAAAGTGGCTGTGCCACCGAGCAAAAAGTAGCAAGGAGTTTGTGAAGAGCCCCATCTGAAAATTTCAGGGCACGGGTCTGACAAGAGCCCTCCCGGCAAATCCGGGAGTCATACAACCAGTTACAAACCCTTATAAATACAGCTTTTTTATGCCGCAACTTTGTATAATAAAAGTATGGATGAAGGAGTAAAAACCATAGAAGTAAAAAGCATAGAAGATATTGTAAGGAAAGTCCGTTCTTACAGTCCTGGTGCAGACATAGAGTTTCTTAAGAGGGCATACTGGATTTCAAGTGAGGCGCACGGGCTTCAGAAAAGGAAAGAAGGCACGCCTTTTATGTCTCATCCCCTTGCCGTGGCATCCATCCTCGCTGACATGAAAATGGATGTAGTCACAATAGCAGCAGGCATACTGCACGACACCATCGAAGACACCCATATGACCATAGAAGACATAAGAAAACTCTTCGGATACGAACTTGCATTTCTCGTTGACGCACTTACAAAACTCAAGCGTATGGAATTCAAATCAAAGGAAGTAGCGCAGGCTGAAAGCTTCCGGAAAATGTTCCTGAGCATGGCAGAGGACATAAGGGTGATACTAATAAAATTTGCAGACAGACTGCACAACATGCGCACACTCGAATACCTGCCTGAGAACAAAAGACAAAGCATTGCAGCCGAAACCCTTGAGATATACGCACCCCTTGCAAACAGACTCGGCATAGGCTGGCTTAAAACAGAATTCGAGGACATGAGCTTCAAGTTCCTGATGCCCAAACTCTACGAGGAAATCGCAACCAAGGTGGCTAAAAGACGCGCAGAGCAGGAAGGCTATGTAAAAAACCTCATCAGGATAATCGAGCAAAAACTAAAGAGCGAGGGGCTTCCCGGAAAGATTTCAGGAAGAGTCAAGCACTACTACGGAATATACCAGAAGATGCAAAGACAGGGCGTTCCGTTCGAGCAGATACATGATGTCATCGGACTGAGAATAATCACTGACACCAAGTCCAACTGCTATGCAATCCTAGGACTTATACACTCGCTCTGGAAGCCCATTCCCGGCAAGTTCAAGGACTACATCGGCGTGCCGAAGTCCAATATGTATCAATCACTGCATACCACTGTTATAGGACCAGACGGCGAAAGAGTCGAGTTTCAGATAAGAACAGAAGAGATGCACCATGTCGCTGAAGAAGGAATCGCTGCTCACTGGAAATACAAAGAAAAGGGCGGATTCAAGGAAAAAGACGACAGGTATATATCATGGCTTAGAGACCTCATACAGTTGCAGAAAGAGGAGTCAGACGCAAGAAAATTCGTAGAAGCGGTAAAAGCAGAGGTTGTCCCTGACGTCGTGTATGTCTTCACGCCAAAAGGCGATATCAAAGAGCTTCCTTATGGCTCTACGCCTGTTGACTTTGCTTACAGCATCCACACCGAGGTAGGTCACAGGTGCATCGGAGCAAGAGTCAACGGAAGAATGGTTCCGCTGAGGTATCAGCTCGAAAGCGGAAACACTGTGGAGATAATCACTTCACAGTCGCAGCATCCAAGCAGAGACTGGCTGAAATTCGTCGTCACGCAGAGGGCAAAATCAAGGATAAAACAGTGGCTGAAAGCAGAGGAGAGAAAGCAGAGCATAGACCTTGGTATAAAACTCCTTGAGGGAGAACTCAGAAGGCACAACCTGTCTCCCTCGCTCGTCAGGTCAGAAGAGATGGAGGCAGTTGCAAAAACCTATAATCTGCAGTCACTCGAAGACCTTTATGTATCCGTGGGCTATGGAAAGATTTCTCCTCATCAGGCAGTAAACAGGCTTTTGCCTGAACGTGCAGCCCCTGAGCCTCAGCCGAAACCTACAAGGCGGATAAAAGAACAAAAAGGCATAACGATAAAAGGCATAGACAATGTTCTTTACCACACGGCAAAGTGCTGTTTTCCCATACCCGGGGACAACCTTGTAGGGTTTGTTACAAGGGGCAAGGGCGTTGCCGTGCATCGCAGAGATTGTCCTAATCTCGAACGGCTTGCCGTAGACGAGGCAAGATTAGTGGAAGTCGAATGGAAACCAGACCAGGAAGCCACAGCCTACGGAAGACTCATGGTAGACACTGTGGACAGACCAGGCATACTGGCAACCCTGAGTGCAACCATATCTTCCGCAGATGTCAACATCAGCCATCTTGAGGCAACCACAACTCAGGACAAAAGAGCACGCATAATGTTCATCCTTGATGTCAGGGACAGAACACAATTCAACAGCATTATCCGGAAGATTGCACAGACAGAAGGAGTGCTGAGAGTAAAGCGTTATTGAAAACATCAGCACGGTTCTGTTAATTTAAAACATGCCTAAGACTCTTAAACTCGGATTACCAAAGGGAAGCCTGCAGGAATCAACACTGAAACTTTTCAGAAAAGCAGGATACCACATCTCTGTATCAAGCCGCTCTTACTATCCTGAATTCGACGACCCTGAGATAGACGCCATGCTCATCAGGGCGCAGGAAATGGCAGGATATATTGAAAAAGGCATACTTGACTGCGGTCTTACAGGCAAGGACTGGATACTCGAGCAGGGCGCTGATGTTCACGAAGTTACGGAACTCATATATGCAAAAGAAGGCTTAAGACCTGTAAGATGGGTAATAGCAGTGCCCAATGATTCAAAGATAAAAACAGTCAAAGACCTTAATGGAAAACGCATTGCCACAGAACTCGTAGGCTTTACAAAAAAATATCTTAAATCAAAAGGGGTAAAAGCAGAGGTGGATTTCTCATGGGGGGCAACAGAGGTCAAGCCACCGCACCTTGCAGACGCCATTGTGGAGCTTACAGAGACAGGCACTTCACTCAGGGCAAACAACCTGCGTATTGTTGAAACAATACTTGAGTCCAGCACAAGGTTCATAGCGAACAAGAAGGCATGGAAAGACAAATGGAAAAGACAGAAGATGGAAAACATCGTCATGCTCCTTAAGGGAGCACTGGCTGCGGAAGAAACCGTAGGGCTTAAAATGAACGTCCCTGAAAAAGCGCTTAAGAAAGTCCTGAGCCTGCTGCCTTCCATGCACTCGCCTACAATATCCACGCTTACCGAAGAGGGCTGGTTCGACCTTGATGTGGTAATAAACGAAAAGACCGTAAGAGACCTGATTCCAAAACTCAAAAAAGCAGGTGCTACAGGTATAGTCGAATACCAGCTCAATAAGGTCATACCTTAAAGAGACCGAAGGTCTTTACAGCTTGGCTTAGTCGGTAAAGTCAGTAAGCACTGTTAAGAAGCATCCTGTGGTATAATCTCTGCTGTGAACATCAGGGCACTTGTAAAGCCAAATGTCCGCAGGCTTTCAGCCTACGAGGCAAAGGAGATACCTTGCAGGGTAAAACTCGATGCAAACGAAAGCCCTTACGGGTTTTCATTCTTTAAAAACATTCCCACAAACAGATACCCTGACCCTGAGGCAAAAGAACTCAAAACCACTCTTGCAAAACAACTGAAGTTAAAGAGCAAGAACATCCTCGTCGGAAACGGCTCTGACGAACTCATCTATTATCTTGTAACCACATTCGGCGGAGCGGTGCTTTATCCAACGCCCACATTCTCCATGTACGGAATAATCTCAAAGGCTCTCGGAGAAAAAACCATAGAGATTCCGCTTGACCCTTCCTTTGACCTCAATATGAAAAAAATCCTCGATGCAATTAAAAAACACAAACCGAAACTCCTGTTTTTAAGCTCTCCGAACAACCCTACAGGGAATTGCTTCTCGACAGAGAGAATCCTCATGCTGATTGAAAAGTCAAAAGGCATCGTGGTTGTGGATGAGGCATACCAGCCTTTCTCAAGCGAAAGGGGCTTTATCCCGTTTCTTAAAGACTACAAAAACCTCCTGATAATGCGGACGCTCAGCAAGATTGGGCTTGCAGCACTGAGGGTGGGCTTCCTCATAGGAGACGAAGAGGTAATAAACGAGGTAAACAAGGTAAGGCTTCCGTTTAATCTAAATTCCATCTCGCAGGCACTGGCAGTAAGGGCATTGAAGGACAAAAAACAGATGCGTTCGGCTATAAGCTCCATAGTCTCGGAAAGGGAAAGGTTAAGCAAAGAGCTTGCAGAGATTAAAGGCGTAATGGCATATCCATCAGAAGCCAATTTTATATTGTTTAAAGTAAAAAATCCGGAGAAGGTCTATGCAGGGCTTCTTAAAAAAGGCGTGCTGATAAGAAACATGAAAGGTGTAATAAACGGCTGTCTGAGAGTCACCGTGGGATCGAAAAAAGAAAACGACATATTTCTTAGAGCACTCAGGGAGGTGTTATGAGAAAGGCAAAAATCAAGCGGAAGACAAAAGAGACAGACATAGCCTTTGAGCTTAACCTTGACGGCAAAGGCAGCTATTCAATAGACACCTCCATTCCGTTTCTTGACCATATGCTTTCTTTGATGTGCAAGCACGGGCTTATGGATATGAAACTCAAGGCAAAAGGCGACATAGATATAGACTTTCATCACACGGTCGAGGATGTAGGAATAGTCATGGGCAAGGGCATAAAAGACGCCCTTAAGGACATGAAAGGCATCAAGAGATATGGCAGTGCGACTGTGCCAATGGATGAAGCCCTTGCATCTGTAAGCCTTGACATAAGCGGAAGACCTTATCTTGTCTATAAAGTGGCGCTTAACAGAAGGTCCAAGATAAAGAACTTTGATGCAGACTTAATCGAGGATTTTCTTCAGGCGCTTGTGTCCAACAGCGGAATTACCCTGCATGTAAACGTCCCTTACGGAAGAAACACCCACCACATAATAGAGGCAGTTTTTAAAGCCCTCGGCAGGGCACTGAAAGAAGCAGTGGAGATAGACCCCAGAGTAAAAGGAGTGCCTTCGACCAAGGGGAAGCTGTGAATGTTCTATGAAGATGTCTTTAGAGAGCTTAATAAGAAACGGGTTGACTATGTTGTGGCAGGCGGGGTAGCACTCGTTCTGCACGGGGTTGTCAGATTGACTGCAGACCTCGACCTCATTGTCAATCTTGAAGAAAAAAACTTTTTAAGATTCATTAAGACCATAGAAGCCCTCGGATACAAACCGAAAATCCCTGTTAAAACCAGTGAAATTCTTGACCCTTCCATCAGACAGAAGTGGATAAAAGAGAAAAATATGAAAGTCCTGAGTTTTTATAATCCTGCGCTTCCTATCGGACTGATTGACGTCCTTATACACCAGCCTATAAGATACAAAGAGATTAAGAGACACTCGGTTAAGATAAAATCAGGTGCCTTGGGTATTCCAGTAGTTTCTATTGAAGACCTGATAAGGCTTAAGAGAATCTCAGGAAGACCACAGGACATTACTGATATAGCTATGCTTAAGGAGATTAAAAAACGTGGGAAAGGCTAAAAAGAGACTTGTTGAATTTGTGCATGCACTTTCACCGGAAAGGCTGAAGGAGTTTGAGCATATGTCTGCAAAAGCAAGACTTCAATGGCTTGAAGAGGCAAACGCTTTTATAAATAAAACACTGGGAATTGAAAAAAGGGCGGAGTTCGATGAGAGATTCAAGGTGTTTCTAAAGAAANCCCGCCGCAAGGCTTCTTAACCTTTTCCTTTCAACAGGTGAATATATGGAAGTTCTCGGCCAGAAAACATTATGGGAAGGCAAATTCCTTAAGACAATCTCAATCACCTTTAAAGACCACAAAGGGGTTATAAGACAGTGGGAAGCCGTAAGCAGGGTAAACTGCGACGGCGTAGTGGTAATAATCCCTGTAACGGTTGACAATAACCTGCTTCTTATAAGGCAGTTCAGACCTGTTGTGAAAAAACACGTCATCGAATTTCCAGCAGGGCTTGTAAACACCGGCGAAGACATTTTGACAGCCGGGAAAAGAGAACTGATTGAAGAGACAAAGCACGACTCTGATACCTTTATCCCCCTCACTGAAGGCGTTCTATCCACAGGCATAAACTCTGAAAAATGGACAGTGCTTTTAGCAAAGGATGCAAAGGAAGCGACTCCAGAGTTATTAAAACAATACCCGCCTGACGAGACCGAAAACATAGACGTAATCAAAGCACCCATTACCGACGTCTACGACACCTTGGAGAAATATGCAAAAAACGGCGATTACATAGACATAAAAATCTACGGCCTTGTAGAACTGGCAAAGAGGAAGATAGCGAACTTCACCCGACCTTAAGCCCCAGCCGTCACCAGAGTGGCTGAAGGCATAACCTCTGGAAAATACACTGAAAAAATGCCGTTATATGGCATGGAAATACCCCCCTTAAATATGGTAAAATATTAAGATTTTTCAAGGCTTTTTGCAAGGAGTTAATCAATGGCTAAAGTGCCCGTAAACATAGAAGAGGAGATGAAGGTCTCCTACCTTGATTACGCAATGAGCGTAATCATAGGTAGGGCACTTCCTGAGGTAAGAGACGGACTCAAGCCTGTGCACAGAAGAATCCTCTACGCCATGTTCAGAGAGGGGCTTACCGCAGGGAAAAAATACTCAAAGTGTGCAGGCGTAGTAGGTGAAGTATTAAAGAAATACCATCCGCACGGTGACTCCGCGGTATATGACGCACTTGTAAGGCTCGCTCAGGACTTCAATATGAGACACCCTCTGGTTGACGGACAGGGTAACTTCGGCTCTATCGACGGAGACCCACCGGCAGCTTACAGATATACCGAGGCAAGGCTTACAAAATTAGCCGAGGAATTCCTCTCGGATATAGATAAAGAGACCGTGGACTTCATGCCGAACTTTGACGGCACATCCCAAGAGCCGGTAGTCCTTCCATCAAAAGTCCCGAACCTTCTCGTAAACGGCTCTTCAGGCATAGCCGTGGGAATGGCAACCAACATCCCGCCTCACAATCTCGGCGAAGTGATAGACGGACTCGTGATGCTCCTTGAAAACCCTGACTCAACTATCACAGACCTCATGCAGGTCATAAAAGGTCCTGACTTTCCTACAGGCGGAGTCATACACGGCACAAAAGGCATCGTTGATGCATACACCCACGGAAGAGGACTTATAAAAGTAAGGGCAAAGGCACGCATAGAACGCGACCACAAAGGCGGAGAAAGCATCATCCTGACTGAACTCCCCTATCAGGTCAATAAGGCAGCACTTATAAAGAAAATCGCAGAGCTCGCAAGAGACAAAAAGATAGAAGGTATAGCCGAACTCAGAGACGAATCAGACCGCGACGGAATCAGAGTCGTAATCGAGCTGAAAAGAGGCGAGGTGGCTCAGGTCGTCCTGAACAACCTCTACAAGCACACCCAGATGGAAAGCACATTCGGAATCATCATGCTCGCGCTCGTCGGAAGCCAGCCCCGCATACTGACTCTCAAAAGACTCCTCAATCACTTCCTCTTGCACAGACGCGAAGTCGTCACGAGAAGAACCAGATATGAGCTGAGAAAGGCAGAAGAAAGAGCACACATCCTCGAAGGGCTCAAGATAGCCATCGAACACCTTGATGAGATAATTGCACTTATAAAACGTTCAAAGAATCCTGAAGAGGCAAAGAATGGACTCGTAAGCAAATACGGGCTTACAGAGGTGCAGGCGCAGGCAATACTGGATATGAAACTGCAGCGCCTGACAGGCCTTGAAAGACAAAAAATAACAAACGAATACAAAGAGATTATAAAAGAAATAGAAAGACTCAAGGCAATACTCGCAAGCGACGCCCTGCTTAAACAGATCATCAAGGACGAACTCCTCGACATAAAAGCAAAATACGCTGACGAAAGAAGAACCGAAATCACAGAGGAGACAAAAGAAATAACCATCGAAGACCTGATAACCGAGGAAGAGATGGTTATTACCATCTCGCATAACGGTTATATAAAGAGAAACCCGCTTTCAGCCTACAGAAGCCAGCGCAGGGGTGGAAAAGGCTTAAAAGGAATGGAGACACGGGAAGAGGATTTCGTAGAACAGCTCTTCATAGGCTCCACGCACGACTACATGCTCTTTTTCTCCAATCTCGGACGCCTCTACTGGCTCAAGATTTATCAGATACCTGAGGCAGGGCGCGCCGCACGGGGAAAGGCAATAGTCAATCTCCTTGCGCTTTCTGAAGGAGAACGCATAACCACAGCGCTTCCTGTCAGGGAGTTCAAGGAAGGCTTCCTCGTCATGTTCACGAAGAAGGGCATTGTAAAGAAGACTGCACTTAGCGAATACTCGAACCCACGGGGCAAAGGCATAATCGCCATTACCCTTGATAAAGACGACGAACTCATTGCAGTAAGAAGAACAGACGGGCAGAGCGACCTTATTATCGGCACAAAGAAAGGACTCTCCATAAGATTCAACGAAGAAGACGTAAGACCAATGGGAAGAACAGCAAGAGGGGTAATCGGCATAAGGCTTACAAGCGGGGACGAGGTCGTCTCAGCAGAAGTCGTTCAGGAAAACACAACACTCCTCACCGTCACTGAAAAAGGACTGGGCAAGAGGTCCAGAATCGAGGACTACCCTGTTCAGGGCAGGGGAGGAAAAGGCGTTATATCCATAAAGGTGACTGAAAGAGGCGGTAAAGCCGTAGGACTTATGCAGGTCAGGGACGAGGACGAAGTCATGCTGATAACAAACGCAGGAAAGCTCATAAGGACGAACGCAGGAAACATCTCCCTGCTTGGAAGAAACACACAGGGCGTAAGATTGATAGATGTGGAAGCCGAAGACAGAGTGGTAAGCATCGGAAAAGTCGCAGAGAAAGACTAATACACCGCCCATTCCCTGGGCAGAAACAGTCTCTCATATGTCGCAAGTGCAAACCTGTCGGTCATGCCAGCTATGAAATCGCACACCATTCTCTGTTTGTTCAGTTTCTTTTCAGCAGGAATGTCTCTGAAGACCTCGTCTATATGTTCAAGGTAATACCCATAAAGGTCGCTGAGTATCTTTTCAGCCTTTCTGAACTCCTGTTTTGTGTTTTCGCTTTCATAGACGCGGTCGTAGAGGAAGTCTCTCAGTCTGTTCACTGCATCATAGACTTCATCACTCATTCTGAGCTCTTCGAGGTCTGTCTGAATGGAGCAGTAGATGAAGTCCTTGACCATTGTATCAATGCGTTTTGAATGGGTCTCTCCCAGGGTTTTGAGCACCTCTTCCGGAATGTCTGATTTTTTAATCACGCCTGCCCTTAGTGCATCATCAAGGTCATGGTTAAGGTAGGCGATTATGTCCGAGACCCTGACGACCTGTCCTTCGAGCGTTTCTGCTCTGTCGGACTTTGAAACAGGGATTATCAACCCTTTGCCTTTTGAATGCTTCAGTATTCCGTCTCTTACCTCGTGCGTGAGGTTAAGTCCTTTGCCCTGATTTTCAAGGAAATCCACCACGCGAAGGCTCTGCTCGTAGTGTTTGAACCCTTCTTTGTGTATCCTGCTCAGCACTGCCTCACCGGCATGCCCGAACGGAGTGTGTCCGAGGTCATGTCCCAGTGCTATTGCCTCGGTGAGGTCTTCATTGAGCCTGAGCGCTCTCGATATAGTCCTTGCAATCTGGCTTACCTCGAGCACATGGGTAAGGCGGGTTCTGTAGTGGTCTCCTCTTGGCGCTAAAAAGACCTGTGTCTTGTGTTTAAGTCTTCTGAATGCCTTTGAGTGGATAATCCTGTCCCTGTCCCGCTGAAAGCATGTCCTTATCTCGCCTTCTCTTTCAGGTCTCTGCCTGCCTTTGCTCTGCGAACTGAGGCACGCCTTCGGATGAAGTGTCCTTGCCTCTATCTCTTCAGTCTGCCTGCGGATGTTCATATACTGGCTCTTGCGCCTCGGTCAGTTCCAGGGATATGACTTTTGAGACTCCGGGCTCTTCCATCGTGATGCCGTAAATGTAGTCTGCGGCTTCCATAGTAACCCTGTTGTGCGTAACCACTACAAACTGTATGTCGCGTGAGAGGTCTTTAAGCATCTGGGAGAACTTCTCCGTATTGGACTCATCCAGTGCTGCATCCGCCTCGTCCAGAATGCACAGCGGTGTGGGCTTTATCAGAAAGCTCGAAAAAAGCAGTGCAAGTGCAGTAAGGGCTTTTTCCCCGCCGGAAAGAAGGTTTATATTCTGCAGTCTCTTCCCCGGCGGTTGTGCGACTATATCAATGCCTGTCTCAAGGATGTTACTTTCATCCGTCAGCACAAGCTCTGCTCTTCCGCCGCCGAACAGGGTTGTGAACACTTCCGAGAACTTTTCATTCAGTGCGTCGTATGCCTCCCTGAGCCTCTTCCTCGTTGTGCTGTTTATCCGTCTTATAGCCTCCTCAAGCTCGGCTATGGACTTTTCGAGGTCTTCACGCTGTTTTGTAAGAAAGTCGTATCTGTTTTTAAGCTCCTCGTACTCCTCTATTGAGCCGAGACTTACAGTGCCAAGGGCTTCAAGTTTCTTTTTTATCGTCGGAAGGGCTTCCTCTTCTTCCGGTGTAACCGGCTCTGTTTCAAGGCTCTCGAGGTCAACGCTATAGGTGTTCCCTATATTGTCTTTCAGATTTTGTATCCTAAGCTTGTATTCCGCCCTCTGGACGTCAAGTTCTGAAAGTCTCTGCGAAGAAAGCTCTATTTTATTTCTCAGTGTCTTAAGCCCCTGTTCTATCTTCAGGAGCTCCTCTGATTCAGCAGAGAGAATCTCCTTTTGATTGGATATCCTTGTAGCAAGGTCACCTGCTTTCTTGACAAGCTCTCTAAGAACATGTTCCTTCTCTTCGGCTTCTTTCTCCCGTTCTTTTATACGGGACTCTGTAAGGGCAAGCTCTTTCTGTATGAACTCTTCCTTGCCGGACAATTCAGAAATGAGTCTTTCGATGGACTCCTCTTCGTTCTTAAGGGCGCTCATTCTTTCCTTGCAGGAATTCAGTGACAGCCTTATATCCACAGACTCTGACCTTTTCTGCTCATAAGCGGCTTTCTTGCCTGAAATCTCCTCCTGAATCTCTGATATGGCTGCCTCTATAAGCCTCTTTTCTTCTTCAAGACGGCTTATCTCAGTGTCTTTTTCTGAAAGCAGGCTGTTTAGTGAATCTCTTTCCCTTTGTATTTCTTCCTCTTCGAGCTTAAGATATGCGAGTTTTTTGTTCGTGCGGTCTTTGTCCTCAGCGTGCTTTTCCACCTTGAGTTTCAAGAGTGAGAGTTCCTTTTCCGTCTCTATGCTTTTTGCGGTTGTCTGTTCAAGGGAATTTTCTTTTTCTTTAAGAGAGGCAAGGCTTTCGTCGATTTCTTTCTGTATTGACTCTACTTTAGCCCTTTTGGCTTCAATCTCCGTGGTAAGCTCTCTTATTTGTCTTTTCAGGGTGAGTATGCCCTTGCTTTTACCGGCTATCACAGCGCCTGAGGGTTCTACTGTCTCGCCGTCAAGGGTAACAGACACATAATGGGGTTTTGTGATGTTAAGGGCTGTTTCAAGGTCATTGACCACAACTACATCATTCAGGAGGTTTCTTATGATTGATGAAAACTCACCGTTGACTTTTACGAGGTCTGCTGCCCATGCGATTGCGCCTTCAGGCAGTGTACTTTCCCCACCGCGACTGTTTGTATTATTAAGCGGAATGAATGCTGTTCTTCCTGCGCCTTTTGCCTTGAGGGTATTCACAGCCTGTTTTACATCCTCATAGGCAGGCAGTATAAAACCATTGATTACTTCTCTAAGGGCACTTTCTATTGCTTTTTCGTATTGCTCCGGAACTTCTATGACATCGGATATCGAGGCTATGACCCTGAGGTCTTCAAGCTCTGTGGATTCGGCAGAAACCATCTCTTTGAGGGACTCAAGACGTGAAGAAGCCGAGGCAAGCTCTTCTCTTACCCTGGCTACATCTGCTCTCAGGGTATCAAGCCTTTGCCTGTATTCGGCTATCTCTCCTTCAAGAAGTCTTTTTTCTTCACTAAGGATGAGGATATCGTTCTTCTTGCTAAGGAGCAAGGACTCCATCTCTCTTGCAGAAGACTCTATCTTATTGAGATAGTCTTTGAGGTCACTTGATTCCTTATGGATGCCTTCTTCTTTCCTCTTAAGGCTGTCGAGGGATGCAAGGTATCTGTGGCGCTCGTTCTTGAAGTGGCTCAGGGTCTCTGAAACCCTGAAGGCGTCCTTACGCTTGGACTCAAGGAGCTGTTCCTTCTGCGATATCTCCTCCTCGCTTGCAGTCAGGGATTCTGTCTTCTCGAACATTTCTGCTTTTAAGGCGTCGATTTCCACCTGAAGGTCTCTTAGCTGGGCTTCAATCTCCTGTTTTCTTTCGCCGGCTGTCTTTATCTTGTTTTTGTTTTCTTCGTCCTGAAGCTGGAGTTTTACAGCGTATTCCTTGAGGTTGTCCCTTTCTGTTCTTGAGACTGCTATAGAGCGTTCAAGCTCTGCTATGTCTTTTTCCGTGCCCTGAAGCGACTGCTGAAGGGCATCGAGATGCTTTTCTTTCTCCACAAGCCCGATGCGTCTGGTCTCAAGCTGGTTTTCGATCTGTGTAAGCTCTGCCCTTTGGAGTGCGTCTTCCTCTTTCAGGCTGGCATACTGGCTGAGGACTTCCTCCAGTGCCTTGCTTAAAGAGGTGTATTCCCGTTTTGCTATCTTCAGCTCGATTGTGCGCAGCTCAGCCATCAGTTTCTTGTATCGCTCTGCCTTTTTGACCTGCCTGTCAAGGTAGTTCATCTGGCGCTTTACTTCGGCTATTATGTCGTTTACCCTCTGGAGGTTGAGCCTTGATGAGTCGAGTTTAGACTGTGCTTCAGAGCGTCTTACCTTGTATTTGACAACCCCTGCGACCTCCTCGATGAGAAACCTTCTTTCCTCGGGTTTTGCACTGAGTATTGCAGCGATTCTGTCCTGTTCGAGTATGGAGTAGCTTTTCAGTTCGAGTCCTGTATCAAGGAATATGTCCCTTATGTCTCTTAAGCGGCAGGGGGTTCTGTTAATCATGTAGTCGCTGTCGCCTGAGCGGTAAAGCCTTCTTGTTACGGTGGTAATGGAATCTTTTCCATCCTCTGAGCCATTAAGCCCTGAGACGAAAAGCGTTACTTCTGCCATGCCTTTTGGCTTCTTCGTCTGAGAGCCTGAAAATATAACTTCCTCCATCTTTTCGCCTCTCAGGCTCTTTGCGCTCTGCTCGCCGAGGACCCATTTAAAGGAATCCACAATATTGCTCTTGCCGCAGCCGTTCGGCCCTACTATACAGGTAATCCCCGGATGAAGATTAAACACAGTCCTCTCGCTAAAGGACTTAAAACCTATGAGTTCGATTTTCTCAACACGCATGTCTGGATTGCTATGCCCCTATCAGGAAATGCTCAGATAGTATACTCCTAAAAAGATATTTGTGACAACCTGTCTGTAAGGGCTTGCATTTTTCACTTAAAACAGTTTTAATAATTACAATTATTAGATTATCAGAATGGGAAAACTTAAAAAAGAGATAAGCGAACAGGAAAAGATGAACAGGCCGCTATACCCCATTGGGATAGTGGCTGAATTGATAGGCACTACCGACCAGACCCTCAGACTTTACGAAAAGCACGGACTTATCAAACCAGCAAGACGTAACAAAAACAGGTTCTACTCGGAAAACGACATAAAGTGGCTTCGCTGTATCAGGGAACTAATCCACCATAAAAAAATAAGCATACAGGGTATAAAGAAGCTTCTGGATTATGCTCCGTGCTGGGAAATCACGGAATGCTCTGAGGAAAGAAGAAGCAAGTGCTCTGCTTACATAGACAGAACCAAACCCTGCTGGGAACTCAACAGGCTCATCTGTAACAGGGAAAGCGGAAAGATCTGCGAGGACTGCGTCGTCTACCTGTCGCAAAAACTGAAGTCCGAGAAGAAAAAGTCATAGGTTCCTAAAGCAGTTTTTTCAGCTCGCCTTCGACAAATTCCCTTATTCTATTCAGGGCATCAGGGTTTTTTGCCTCAAACCTTGTAACGAGAGCAGGCTGGGTATTGGATGCCCTGATAAGTCCCCATCCGTCATCAAAATTAACCCTCACGCCGTCTATGTCTATAACATCGTATCCTTTGAATGCCTCTTTTACCTTCTCCACCACCTTGAACTTTACCTCATCCGGACAGTCAATCCTTATCTCTGGCGTAGACACAGTGGCAGGGACACCCTCAAGAAGCTTCTTAACTGAATACGGCATGCCTGCCTTAGCCAGTATTTCAAGCAGTCTCAGGCTTGCATACACAGCGTCATCATAGCCGAAGTATCTGTCGGCAAAGAAGATATGTCCGCTCATTTCTCCTGCAAGGAGTGCGCCTGTCTCTTTCATCTTCTTTTTTATAAGCGAATGGCCTGTTTTCCACATGATGGGGTTTCCACCGTGCGCTTTTACATCATCATAAAGCGTCTGGGAACACTTAACCTCGCCGATTACGGTTGCCCCGGGATTGTCTTTTAATATATCCCTTGAGAATATAATCATCAGCCTGTCGCCCCAGACTACATTGCCTTCTTCATCCACAACGCCGATTCTATCGGCATCTCCATCGTAGCCTATGCCGATGTGCGCCTTCTCTGTCTTAACCTTATTTATAAGGTCTTTTATGTTCTCAAGAACTACTGGGTCAGGATGATGATTCGGAAAGTCTCCGTCAGGCTCGCAGTAAAGCTCTATCACTTCCACACCGAGTGCCTTCATAATGACAGGAGCGACGAGTCCTCCTGTGCCGTTTCCTGCATCAACGACTGCCTTTAAGCCGTCGAGCCTTTCAAACCTGCCTTTTACATACTCGATATAATCCGGTATGATTTCGTGCTTTGTAAGCTTTCCTGAGCCGCTTAGTGCGGCTTTGCTGTCAACGATTCTTTTTATCTCCTGTATTTTGTCTCCGTAAAGGGTCTCTCTGCCCAGAGAAAGTTTCATGCCGTTGAACTCTGGCGGGTTGTGGCTTCCGGTTATCATGATACCGCCGTCAACATCAAGATGAAACAGAGAGAAATACTGAAGTGGAGTAGGGCACATCCCTATATCAATAACATTTATTCCGCTTGAGGTGAGTGCATCTGAAAGAGCTTCAAACATTAAAGGGGAACTTTTTCTTGCATCCCTGCCTACGGTTACCGTAATGTCATCTTTTTTAAGATTGTCTTTCAGATAAAAAGCGAATGCCTTTCCAACGGCACTCACCACCTCTTCTGTAAGGTCTTTCTGCCATACGCCTCTTATGTCGTACTGCCTGAATATTTTTGGATCAGCCATTAAACCTCCTTCCAGATGCTGAAACTACTTTACCTCAAAGCCTATTGACTTTGGACTGAAATCAGGGTCTATAAGGTACGCCTGCCTGAAGTAACCGGCAGCCTCTTTTTTCTTACAAAGCGCATAACTTGCATATCCGAGCAGGTAGTATGCCTTTGCCTCAGGGGTCTCTGAAACATAGTCTTTTAGATACTGCACGGCACTGCTGTAGTCTCCTTTGACATAAGCGGTCACTGCTTTTTGATAGTCTGTTTCTGCAGCAAGCGCATAAGACGTGGCAAACAAAGCAATGCACATGACTATGAGGAAAAATCTCAGCATAAACACCTCCGTTCTAATAAAACAAAATGTTTTCCGGTTCTCTTATTTCCCAGATAGTTGGTGAAGACTCCCTGGGCTCTGTTCCTGCCTTGAAATACTCAAGGACTGCGTTTACTGTCCACCGGTTGGCAAGCAGTCCGGTTTCCGGGTCTATGAGGCGGGTTACAATACCTTCTGGCACTGGAAAGTCCCGCGGCTCGGTGTTATCAGACACTGCCCTCATAAAATCCAGCCATATAGGGGAGGCTGCCCGCGAGCCGGTCTCTTCTTCTCCAAGCGGTCTTGGATCATCAAAACCTACCCAGACGCCAGCTACCAGATCTGTTGTATAGCCTAAAAACCATGCATCCCTGTAATCATTAGTCGTGCCTGTTTTGCCTGCCACAGGTCTTCCAAGAGCCCTGACCCTCCAGCCAGTGCCGTAGTTTACAACGTCTTTCATCATGGAAGTTATAAGAAATGCAGTTTGCGGGTCTAAAACCCGGATGCCTTCTGGTGCATTGTTCTCAAGAACCCTGCCCCTGCGGTCTGTAACATACTTAACGCCTATTGGCTTCATCTTCATTCCACCGTTTGCAAATACAGTGTAGCACATGGTCAACTCCAGAGGGGTTATGCTCAAAGAGCCAAGTGCAATTGACAAATTCCGTGGTATGTCCTTTCTGTTTATGCCTATCGCAGTCGCAAAATCAATGACCCTGCCGATTCCTATTTCATCCACGATTTTAACAGTAACCACGTTTCTTGAATACGCAAGTGCATCTCTTAGTCTTGTAGGACCATGAAACTCCTCGTCGTAGTTTTTTGGAGTCCAGATATTATCAGGTCCGTTTTCGTAAGTAACCGGCTCATCCACTATAATGCTTGCAGGTGTAAATCCGTTTTTCAGTGCCACGGCGTAGATAATCGGCTTGAACGCAGAACCCACCTGACGCTTTGCATAAAGAGCCCTGTTATATTCACTCTTCGAGTAGTCATATCCGCCTACGAGCGCTCTTATAAATCCTGAATTCGGGTCTACTGCGACAAGTGCACCCTGCACCTCTGGCTCTTGTTCAAGTGCAAACTCTGCCTTGCCTCCCTCAATAGACTTAACCTTTACTTTTATTACATCGCCTGGCTTTAGTATCTTTTTGAGATTAAACCATTTTATCTTCTTTGTCGTCTGTGTCTTGGTGTCAAAGACATTGCTTGCCCATGCTGCATCCTCCAGAGAAAGCGTGCCTTTGATACCGTTCGTCTTGATTTCTGCAACACGTTTTTTAACTGACAGGACGACCCCTGTGACTATATCGCCTACATTCGGCGGCATACTCCTGAATGCTCCTTCGTCGTGTGCTTTTTCTTCGTCAAGATTTCTGTGTCCGATTGGCCCTCTGAAGCCCCGCCTTTTGTCAATTGCCCTGAGTCCCTCCCTCAGTGCCCGCTGGGCTTCCATCTGGGCGTGCCTGTCAAGTGTCGTATATACCCTGAGCCCGCCTTTATAAATAGCGTCGGCTCCGTATTTCTCTTCAAGATATTTCCTTACATACCCGATAAAATAATTGTATTCTCCTTTGTTCCTTCTTGCCCTTGAAAGATAGATTGATGTCTTTTCAGCCTCGAGCCTAAGCTTCCTGCTTATGTATCCTTCTTCTTCCATTCTTCTGAGGACTATTTTCTGTCTGTCCTTTGCCCTTTTAATGTCATTAAACGGTGAATAAGTTGAAGGTGCTTTCAGTAATCCGGCAAGCAATGCGGCTTCAGGCAGGGTTATCTCCGAGACCGACTTCCCGAAATACACCCTTGATGCCATCTCCACGCCATAAGCTCCGTGCCCGAAATAAACCCTGTTCAGATAGAGTTCGAGTATCTCCTGCTTTGTGAGGTTTTTCTCTATTTTCATGGCAAGGACAATCTCTCTCAGTTTGCGCTTAAGGGTTTTTTCCGGTGTAAGAAAGGTTATTTTTGCAAGCTGTTGCGTTATTGTGCTTCCGCCTTCCTTTAAATGGCGGGAAAGAATGTCTTTAAATGCGGCTCTTGCAATTGCCAGATAGTCTATCCCACTGTGCTTCCAGAAATTTGAATCTTCCACAGCCACAACCGCGTTTATCAGATGTTCAGGCACTTTCTCAAGGGGCACATACTTGCCTTTCTGAAGCTTAAGCTCACCGATAAGGACATCGTCATCAGCGTATATCTTTGTGCTTGGTGCTGTCCTGTAGTGCTTGAGTTCATCAAGGGAAGGCACGCCTCTTTCAAGTGCAAGATAGCCTCCTGCTCCTGCGCCGAGCATCAAAGGCACAATAAAAAGAAAGACAAAAAGTCTTATTTTCTTTCCGAGCGTCATCCTCGATTTCTTTCTCCGCCTTCTTCTCGGCATAAAAAATTATACCTCTGATATTTGCAAGGGGTCAATGCAGGCAACCCGGACAGTTGACCAAAACACCTGTATTGTGATAGAAAAGTGCCTATGAGCAACAAAGCCTCACTTAAAGACCTGCCCTCTGTGGATGAGGTGCTGAAAAGCCAATACGCCAGAGAATGGCTCGGACAATACCCCCGCAGATACGTCCTTGAAGCAATAAGACAGACGATTGACAAAAGGAGAAAACTTCTCAGAAAAGGCGCTAAGGCAGAGGTTTCTATCGAATCCATGACAGCAGAGATAGACTCCACGGCAAAGACCCTCTCTTCCTTCAGTCTAAAGCCTGTTATAAACGCAACCGGGATAGTGGTGCATACAAACTTGGGGAGGGCAGTGCTTTCGGAAAAAGTGCTCGAAAACGTAGGAAAGATTTCCTCTGGCTATTCAAACCTTGAATATGACATTGCCGGAGGAAAACGCGGAAAAAGATACACGCACATAAAAAGGCTTCTTCGTGAGGTCACAGGCGCTGAAGACGGCATAGCAGTAAACAACAATGCAGCAGCAGTGCTCCTTTGCCTTAACACTCTTGCAAAAGGCAAAGAAGTGATAGTCTCAAGGGGAGAACTCGTTGAGATAGGCGGCTCGTTCAGAGTGCCTGATGTCATGGCATCAAGCGGTGCAGTGCTCAGGGAAGTCGGCACAACGAACAAGACCCATCTTCACGACTATGAAAACGCCCTGAACGAAAACACAGCGCTTATACTGAAAGTCCACCAGTCAAACTACAGGATTACAGGGTTTACGTCTGATGTGTCTATAGATGACCTTGTAACGCTCGGCAGAAAATTCAACATCCCGGTTATGTATGACCTTGGAAGCGGATGCCTGATTGACCTCAAGCCCTACGGGATACCGCAAGAGCCTGTGGTTCAGGAAATAGTAAAAAGCGGTATTGACATTATGACCTTCAGCGGAGACAAGCTCCTCGGAGGCCCGCAGGCAGGCATCATCATCGGCAGAAAAGACATCATCGAGGTGATACAGAAAAACCCTCTCTTAAGGGCAGTAAGAATAGACAAGCTTACGCTCTCTGCACTTGAGGCTACTTTCATGGAATACATAGATTTGGACAGGGCAAAGGAAAACATCCCCACCCTGAGGATGCTGCTTGAGGAGCCGGATGAAGTAAAGAAGCGGGCAAGGAAGATCGCCGGTCTTCTTGTTAAAGATGTAAAAAACGCAGAGATAAAAGTAACAGAGGATTATACCTTTGCAGGCGGAGGCGCACTCCCTGAGATAGCTCTGAAAACATTTGTGGTCTCAATAAAACCCAAAAAGCTTACCCCTAACAGGCTTGAAGAGCGGCTGAGAGAGGGCACGCCTCCGGTCATCGCAAGAATCAAGGAAGATGCCCTTATTATTGACGCACGAACAATCAAGAACGAAGAGATAAAAACACTTGCCGCCTGTTTAAAAGCAGCGCTTGCCTGACAAGACAAGATAAAAGACAGCCTTAACAGGTAAAAAATATCTAAATCCAAAACCTTTTAACCCCCCCTGAAAATTTCAGGCTTATGAGGTCTGCCAGAGGGTTAAAAAATTTTTTGTGTCTGAAACCCGAAGGGTTGAGTTTAAAAAATTTTACCGGAGGCAGACCGAGTAAGCCGTATAGAAATTTTCTTGGGGCGCCCTTTTTGCGCTACTTTTTGGGCGAGCAAAAAGTAGCAAGCAAAAAAGTGCCAAGGGTAAAGCAGCAAGGAGTTTGGGGCAGAGCCCCATAATTTAGAAATCAGTCCTCGCTGGTTATCTCATACCTCACGGTCACCTTCATGTCTTTTCTCAGACTGTGGTAGACCGAGCAGTATTTTTCCTGTGAAAGGGAGATGACCCTGTCCATTTTCTTCGGGGTTATGCCCTTGCCTTTTATGCGTATCAGCATATCTATAGCCTTGTAATACTGAGGTGGTGTAGGGTTTCGCTCGCCTGTAACGTCTATTCTGAAGTCTGTTATCTCAGCCCTCATCTTTCTTAAGAAAGAGACCACGTCTATTGCAAGACATCCAGCCACGCTTGCAAGCAATGATTCTGTGGGCATGCAGCCCCATTCCACTTTTGCATCAAAGTCTATTACATAGCCGCGCTGGGTTCTTGCGGCGAATATTAAATCCTTGTCGAGTTCAAGGGTTAGTTTGTTTATAGGGTTTATCTTTTCCTTGTATCCTTCAAGAGACTTTTCCAAGGCGTCGGTTTCTTCAGCCAATTTCTACCTCCTTCCGGGGTCTCACTGCCCCTAAAAGATTAATTCCATCTGTTGCATATGTTCGCCGGGGAAACTTATAGGGTATTTATTGTCAAAGCAAGCGGTACAGTAGTCATCCGGGTTAGGAACGATGCTTTTAAGCCCTTCGAGGCTCAGGTAAGCAAGGCTGTCTGCGGTGATGTATTTTCTTATTTCTTCCACTGAGTGTGTAGTGGCGATGAGCTCCTGTCTTGTAGGAGTGTCAATACCGTAAAAACACGGACCGACACACGGAGGAGAGCTTATCCTCATGTGCACTTCTTTTGCCCCACCGCCTTCTTTTATCATCTTCACTATCTTTTTGCTTGTCGTGCCTCTGACTATGGAGTCGTCAACCACCACGACCTTCTTCCCCTCAAGCAGATTTCTTACAGGGTTGAGTTTTATCTTCACTCCGAAATGCCTTATGCTCTGTTTTGGCTCTATGAATGTTCTGCCTATGTAGTGGTTTCTTATGAGTCCGAAGTCAAAGGCTATTCCGCTTTCTTCTGAAAACCCGATGGCAGCAGGCACGCCTGAGTCAGGCACAGGGATGACGATATCAGCATCAATATTTGATTCTCTGGCAAGCTGTCTGCCGAATTCTTTTCTTATTTCATTGACGTTATGTCCGCCGAATATGCAGCTGTCAGGCCTTGCAAAGTATATAAACTCGAATATGCAGGAAGCTCTTTCAGTGCTTGTCAGCGCCTTAACAGAGTTAATCCCGCTTTCTGAGATGAAGACCATCTCACCGGGTTCTATGTCTCTTATGTATTTTGCACCTATGAGGTCGAACGCACAGGTCTCTGAGGCAACTGCGTATGCACCGTCTATCATGCCCAGGCAGAGGGGTCTTACGCCGTATGGGTCTCTGACTGCAATCAGCTCTTTCTCTTTCAGAAGGAGGAGGCTGTATGCACCACTGACTTTCTTCAGTGCATCTATCACTCTTCCGTGGAAGTCCTCACACCTTGCATGAGCCATGAGGTGAATCATCACCTCGCTGTCCGAAGAGCTCTGGAATATCGCACCTTCTTCTTCAAGCTCTTCTCTGAGTTCTGCGGCGTTTACAAGGTTGCCGTTATGCGCAATTGCCAGAGAGCCGAGGGCGAAGTTTGCGACTATTGGCTGGACATTCTTTAGAGCACTTGCCCCTGTAGTGGAATACCTGTTATGTCCTATGGCGATATGTCCGGGGAGTCTTTTGAGTCTTTTTTCAGTGAAGATGTCAGCGACAAGCCCCATGCCTTTTTCTGTGTAGAACTGCTTTCCGTCAGACGCCGTGATGCCTGCGCCTTCCTGCCCCCTGTGCTGAAGGGCATAAAGACCCAGATACACGAGGTTTGCCGCCTCAGGGTGTCCGTAAACGCCGAATACCCCGCACTCCTCGCGAAACTTATCTAATCGCACAGCCTTTATCCATTGGGTTCAACTCTAACGCCTGAGAATTCGACAAGAAGCGCTTTGTAATTATAATTTTAACATATATAGAAGCTCAGGTCACACCTGAAAGACAAAATCCTAAAACCCAAAATCTTATATACCCCCTCTGAAAATTTCAGGCTTACGAGGTCTGCCGGAGGGTTAAAAAATTTTTTGTGTCTGAAACCCGAAGGGTTGAGTTTAAAAAATTTTACCGGAGGCAGACC
>Ga0180897_101_pt1 | contig 68453 bp, 60 predicted proteins | sample Deesub1362A_J573_FD_124282 | JGI IMG/M metagenome (GOLD analysis project Ga0180897, IMG submission 124282) | Nitrospirae bacterium JdFR-86
TGAAAATTTCCGGGCGGCTTACTCGGTCTGCCTCCGGTAAAATTTTTTAAACTCAACCCTTCGGGTTTCAGACACAAAAAATTTTTTAACCCTCCGGCAGACCTCGCAAGCCTGAAATTTTCAGATGGGGGTTCTATCACACGACCCCTTGTTACTTTTTTGCTTGGTGGCACAGCCACTTTTAAGAGCACTTCAAGCGTAATTAAAAAGGGTCTGTGACCCCCTGAAATTTTCAGATGGGATTATTTGTTTAGGGTTTAGATATTAGGATTTAGAGATGTTATAATGCCTTATGAAGATTGCTCTTACGATAGCCGGTTCTGACCCGACAGGTGGTGCCGGACTTCAGGCTGATTTGAGGGTTTTTAAGGCGTTTGGTGTGCATGGACTCGGTATCCCTTCTGCCCTGACTGCACAGAACACAAAAGGGATAGACTACATAGCCGGTGTTGACAGTGTCCTTCTGAGAAGGCAGCTTGAGTTTTTACTTGAAGACATAAAGCCTGGTGCACTGAAGACCGGCATGCTCTATACGACATATGCAGTGGATCTGGTAGCGGATGCAATAAAAAACTACTCGCTTGGCAATCTTGTTGTTGATCCGGTTGCAGTATCTTCATCCGGTGCGCTTCTTGTTGAGGAAGGCACTCTTGATGCAATAAGAAATAAGCTTTTCCCTGTGTCGAAAGTCATAACCCCGAACATATATGAAGCGGCGATTTTTACAGGCATGAGAGTAGAAAGCGGTGAGGACATGGAGAAGGCAGCAGAGCTGCTGAAAGAGATGGGACCAGAGGTCATCGTTATTACAGGCGGGCATCTTGAAGGGTTGACCATGGACTTGTATTACGACGGGGGCGGATTTCACAAACTGGAAAGCGACAAGATAGAGGGAGAGTATCACGGCACAGGGTGTGCGTTTTCAGCTGCTATTACTGCAATGCTTTGTCTTGGGCATATTCCGCTTGAGGCTGTAAGAAGGGCAAAGGATTATATACAGAATGCAATAAGGCGTGCATATTATCCTGGCAGGGGGATGGGGCTGCTTAATTTATAAAAATGCAGGCGTGTCAGATTCTAGGTTTTTAAGACTCAACGGTTATGTCTAAGCTGAAGACTTTTTATCAATGTCAGGCGTGTGGATATGTAAGTCCGAAATGGCTTGGGAGGTGTCCGGACTGCGGTCAGTGGAATACCCTTGTGGAGGAGAAATCAAGGGGTAAAAAAATAGAGACACAAGGCAGGGTTCAGCCGACGCCGCTGAGTATGGTCGAGGCAGAGACCGGCGAAAGAGTCTCCACACGGATAAAGGAGTTTGACAGGGTGCTCGGAGGCGGTATCGTGGCAGGCTCTGTTGTGCTTATCGGCGGAGACCCGGGAATAGGCAAGTCAACACTGCTCCTTCAAGTGGTCTCAAATCTTAGTGGAAAAGTGCTTTATGTTTCAGGCGAGGAGTCGCCGGAGCAGATTAAGCTCAGGGCAGAAAGGCTTTCCATGCATTCAGACTCCATAATACTTCTTCCTGAGACTGCTCTTGAACACGTCATCACTACACTAAACGATATAAAGCCTGATGCAGTTGTTATTGACTCAATACAAACGATGTATACAGAGGAGTTTAATTCCGCACCAGGCTCTGTAGGACAGGTCAGGGAGTGCGCTGCAAGACTGATGTTTTACGCAAAGAAATCCGGCATACCTGTGTTTATCATAGGGCATGTGACAAAAGAAGGCACGATAGCAGGACCAAGAGTGCTTGAACATATTGTGGATACCGTGCTTTATTTCGAGGGAGACAGGGGACATCCATACAGGATATTAAGAACAGTCAAGAACCGCTTTGGCTCAACAAATGAGATAGGTGTGTTTGAGATGACTGACGCAGGACTCAAGGAGATAGAAAACCCTTCGGAGTTGTTTCTCTCTGAAAGACCGTCGGATGTTTCAGGCTCTGTGGTCGTTGCAAGCATTGAGGGCACAAGACCCCTGCTTGTGGAGATTCAGGCGCTTGTCTCACCAACTACATTTGGAGTGCCGAGAAGGACGTCAATAGGGCTTGACTTTCAGAGGGTGAATCTTCTGCTTGCAGTGCTTGAAAAGATTGCAGGATTAAATCTCGGCGGAATGGATGTGTTTACTAACGTTGTTGGTGGATTAAAGCTGGTTGAGCCTGCAGTAGACCTTGCGATTGTCTTTGCAGTAACGTCGTCGCTGAGGGAGATACCCATTGGTTCAGATGTGTTTGTATTCGGAGAAGTAGGGCTTTCAGGGGAGATAAGGGCTGTCAGTCAGGCTGAACTCAGGCTCAAGGAGGCGGCAAAGATAGGGTTTAAGCGTGCGGTGATTCCAAGAAGTAATGCAGAAAGGCTCAGAGAGTCTTTTGGTCTTGATATCTCAGGCGTAACGAATATTTCAGGTGCTCTTGATGCAGCAGGCGTTTAGTCTTTGTTGGAGTTAAGACCAAGGTCTACGGCTACGGTCTTTATGATGTTTTCGTCTATGATGTGGGTCTTCATCAAAAACCCTTCAAGCAGTGCGTTGTCACAGATGGTGTTTATAAGTCTCGGAAGACCTTTTGAGTAAAGATAGATGTCTCTTATGGCAGTCTCGGTGAATATTTCCTCTTCTTTCCCTACGATTCTAAGCCTGTGCCTGATGTAGTCTTTTGTATCCTCTTCTGAGAATGCCGTGAGCCTGACCTTGACTGCGACCCTTTGCTTTAAAGGCTCATCGAGGCTCAGAACGTCTTCGAGGTCGTTCAGTCCGAAGAATATAAGGTTTATCATTTTTCCGCCGGACATCTCCATATTGAGAAGTCCTCTAAACTCTTCCATTATCTCCCGTGATTTAAGCATCTGCACTTCATCCATAAGCACGACTGCGGTCTTGCCCTGTTCGTTTATATCGTGAAGTCTTCTGTACAGCTGGCCCAAGATTTCGACTTTTTCGTCTTTTACGTCGGTCAATCCGAGCTGTAAGGCGAACTTTTTAAGAAGCCATTCAGAGCTTATGGATGAATGTATTATTACGAGCAGTGCAGCTTCGTAGAGTTCCTCGTCAAGTTCTTCGAGAAGTCTTCTTGCCAGAGTGGTCTTGCCTGTACCTATGTCTCCAATGACTACTGCAAGTCCTCTTTTTGTGTCTATGGCGTGCTTTAGTTTTATCAGTGCGTTTGCATGCTGAGGACTGTTGTAGTAAAACCTGTTGTCAACGATATTCGAGAATGGATGTTCTCTAAGCTTATAGTATTCGAGGTAATCCATGGGCTATATTATATTTTATTTTCTTATAGATATGAAACTCTGCTTTTCCTCTCTTTTTGTATTCTCTGCGCCTCTTCTGATTTTTTGAGGCTGTTTATCTTTTCTGAAACTTCTCTAAATTTGGAATTCCAGCCGTAGACCTCGGTGTAGAGTTTCAGTGCTTCTTTGATGTTTCCTTTTTTTTCGTATGCCTCTGCGAGTTCGTATTTTACGCTCCATGCGGATTCATCTTTCGGGTCTATTTTCATAAGGGCACTGCTAAAGGACTCTATGGCGAGGTCGTAGAGCCCTTTCTGCATATAGCATGCTCCGAGCAGAGTTGTTGACTGTACGAATAATTTCGGGTCGTGTTTGGCTGTCTGGAAGGAGTTTATGGCGTCGTCTAAAAGTCCCATTTCCTTGTAGGCGATACCGAGGTTGTAGTGGGTTTCCGAGTCTTCGGCTTCGATTTCTTTTTCAAGTCCTTTTTTGAATTCTTCAAACACTTCAAGGACATCGCTTTCGAGGGTAGGCTCTTTGATTTCCTGTGCCTCGACTGTCTCTGCCTCAGGCGGCAGAAGTTCATCAAGCGAGAGGGGCTCTGGCTCTTCCGGCAGTTCTTCAGAAGGCGGCTGTTCTTCAGGACGTTCTTCCACAGGCTGTGCAGGGGCTTCCTCTGGAGCAGGAGGTTGCGGTTCTTCCGGAACACGCTCTTCCACTGCAGGGGGCTGTTCTTCCGGAACGCCTTCGGCAGGTGCCTCTAAGACTGCTTCTGTAGGCTCTGGTTGCGGTATCTCCATCGTGGGGATTGCTTCTTTTATTTCTTCGAGTCTTGCAGCAAGCCGTGGGTCTTCAGGATTGATGTCGTATGCCTCTTTAAGAAATGCCTTTTTGGTTTGTTCGTCACCTGCCCTGCTGTAAAGCTCTGCCAGTATAAGGCATTCTGTTACAGCCTGCTCTTTTTCGTCTATGTCTATGTATAGGGATTTGAGCTTGAGATGAACATCTATATTTTCAGGCGCTCTTACTTTCAGGCTTTCAAGAAGGTTTCTTGCTTCTGTATGAAGTCCGTATCTCAGCAGGATGTCTGCTTCAGTTAGTGCCTCCTCCACGGTTTTCTCGCGGGGAACTGCGGTGGGTTCGATAACCATTTCTTCAGGTGGCATTTCAGGCGGCACTTCAGGCGGCACTTCAGGCGGCATTTCAGGTGGTACTTCGGGCGGCACTTCAGGTGCCGCAGGNGCCATTTGTTTTTCAATATCTTCTATGCGCTGCTTTAATTCGGTGTTATAAGGCTGTATGGCTGAAGCTTCTTTCAGGCATTCAAGGAGCTCCTGCTGCATGTTTTTTTCCTCATATATTCCTGCAAGTTCCATGAGCTCATTGAATGCGGATTCCTCATTTCCTGTCTGTGTGTATAGCGAGACAAGTTTTTTTCTGGACTCAACAGGATCAAAATCCTTGAATGTGTTCAGGATGTTTATGGCTTCGTCGAATCTCTCTGCGGTTATGATGCTATCGAGGGCAGTACTGTATTCCTGCCATGCCCTGTCCATATCTCCTTTTTTATGGTATAGGTCTGCAAGCAGCATTCTGGCATCCAGATTCGACGGGTCGAGTTCCAGAGCCCTTGATACACTGTTAAGGGCTTCCTCAAGGGAGTTTGTTTCAACAAGAAGTTGCGCTTTTCTCAGCAACAGTTCGCTGTCTTCGCCTGTTCTTTCAACTGCAATTTCCAGGTAGTTTGCTGCCTGTTCGAGATTGCCTCTGTTCTGCGCTATCCTGCTCAGTGCGAGCAGGGCTTCTTTGTTGTTCGGCTGAATCTCTATTGATTTCAGGAGAAATTCCTGTGCTTTGTCTATATCGTTCTGTTCTTCATAAAGCAGGCCTATCTGGTAGTATTCTTTTGAAGCCTCTTGCACAAAGCCTTCTTTTGAGAACAGTTCTGAGATTCTGATTCTCAGTCCTATGTTTGTGGGAGCAAGCTGTAGTATTCTGTCGTAGACCTTAAGAAGTTCGTCCTTCCGGTTTTCCTTTGACAGGATGTCTGCTGCTGCAAGATAGTATTTTATTGCGTCTGTAATTATGCTCTTTTCTTCGTTTAGTTCACCGAGAGAGTAAAGGGCATCTGCATCAAAGGGGTTGAGATTGAGTATTTTTTTGTATATAGCGAGTGCCTTTAGTGAAAAACCCTCGTCTCTGAAGGCTTTTGCAGCCTTGTGAAATGTGTTTAGTGCCGACGCTTTGTCGCCTTTTCTAAGGTAGAGGTCTCCTATAAAGTTAAAGGTATTGCCTTCAGGGTATGCATTTACCAGTTTCTCCCATTCGACAATCGCTTTATCGATTTGCCCTTTGGAAAGGTACTTCTGCGCCTCTTTTACTATCGAAGCCTTATCCAGCATGTATTTATGAAAGTATCATAAATTGCAAGGAAGTGTCAATAATTTGAAGATTTGCAACCGTTTTCGGGGCGGAATGCGGCTATATACGTCAGGGTTATGAAAAAAATCTGGTTTTTGTATAAAATCTATGATGTGAAGACGCTGGATGATGTTATTGAGTTTCACGGGCATGTGTGTCCAGGGCTGGCTATGGGCTACAGGGTTTCCATGTTTGCGCTGAAGGAGCTAGGGGAGCGGGCAGAGGATGAAGAGGTTGTTGCCATAGTGGAAAACGACTCATGTGCGGTAGATGCCGTGCAGGTGATGCTTGGATGCACTTTCGGAAAGGGCAATCTTATATTCAGGGATTATGGCAAGCAGGTCTATACGTTCGTAAAGAGGCAGACAGGGGAGGCGGTAAGGGTCTCGGTAAAGTGGGTGTCACCAGATGAAACCGAGGAAGAAAAAGCCGCATGGGAGAGATATATGGAAGGCGACCATTCAGAGGCTATACTCAGGATTGTGCACAGCAGAAAGTCGAAAAAGACAGAGGCAATACTCAAAGCACGTGATGAAGAACTTTTTGATGTAACCAGGCTGAAGATGCATGTGCCAAAAGAGACAAAAATATATCCATCTGCCAGATGTGCAATATGCGGTGAAAAGGTTATGGAGCCGAAGACAAGGATTAAGGATGGAAAGGTGATATGTATCCCGTGCTTCAAGGGGAGTGCAGCCCCTGCTGAGCTGTAGAAAGGAGTAGGGTGATGAAGGAACTCATTGAGAAGGCGAATGTTCTTATAGAGGCACTGCCTTATATAAGGAGTTTTTACGGAAAGACCTTTGTTATAAAGTATGGGGGGGCGGCACAGAAGGACGAAGACCTGAAAAAAGCATTTGCGCAGGACGTCGTGCTTTTAAGCTTCATAGGCATTCGCCCTGTGATTGTTCACGGCGGAGGACCGAAGATAAATGCCACGATGGAAAAAATGGGGAAGAAGCCGAGCTTTGTGCAAGGGCATCGTGTTACGGACGAAGAGACGATGGACATCGTGGAGATGGTTCTCGGCGGACTTGTAAACAAACAGATAGTGTCACTGATAAACAGTCAGGGAGGGCGTGCTGTTGGCTTAAGCGGAAAAGACGGAGGTCTTATAAAGGCTAAAAAGAAGACCATCAGGCGCAGTGCTTCCCGAGCAGAGGACGATGAGACCATAGACATCGGTCTGGTGGGCGAGGTGACTGCTGTAGAGCCCAGTGTCATTTTAAGTCTCGAAAAAGAGGGGTTTATACCTGTGATATCTCCGATTGGGGTAGGAGCCAAAGGCGAATCTCTTAATATAAATGCAGATGATATGTCTGCTTCCATTGCCTCTGCTTTAAAAGCAGAAAAGCTTATATTTCTTACTGATGTCTCCGGCATAAAGGATAAGAAGGGCGAAGTGCTTCCAACGCTTACAAGCACTCAGATTAAAAGATTAATGACCTCAGGTGTGATAACAGGCGGAATGCTTCCCAAGGTTCAGGCGTCAATTAATGCACTGAAAGGCGGGGTGAAGAAGACCCATATAATAGACGGGCGTATTCCTCATTGCCTCCTGCTTGAGATATTCACGCGTAAGGGAATCGGCACAGAGATTCAGACTTAGAGCAAGACGGTCAGGGCTGAGTCATTTATGTTGACTCATCGGTTGTCTTTCTAAGGTCAATAGTGTATGAGCTTTCTTTAAAGGTTTTTGCGTATTTTTTCATTTCCGAAGCGACTTCTGCCATCTCGCCGTAGTGTGAAAATTTCCTGTATTTATTATGTGCTATTCCTATGGAAAGGGTTACTATGGGAAAAGCCTTTTTATTACCTTCTCTGTCGGTGGATTCTATATAGCCTTTTATTTTGTCTTCTGCGTCGTAAAATGTAGGCACGATTTTATCGAAATAGCTTATGATGGTTTTTGCCGTATCCTCAATAAGGTTTACGTCCATTATGAATACGAAGTCATCACCGCCTATGTGTCCGACGAAACTGCTGTGAGGCTGTGCCTCCTTGACGTTGTTTAGTATAAGTCGTCCGAGCATTTTCAGGATTTCGTCACCTCGACTGAAGCCGTATTTGTCATTAAATGGCTTAAAGTGGTCTACATCAGTGTATGCAAGGGCGAATACCTCGTTGTTATCCAGTCTCTGTTGTATCTGCTTGATTATTGTTACGTTTCCGGGAAGTCTTGTCAGGGGATTGATATCAACGACCCGTTCTGACCTCAGAATACATAAGTTGGCTTTGATGAGTATCTCTTTTTCAAGGGTTGATTTCCATATATAGTCTTCGATGGGCAGGTGCTGCCATTCAGGAGGTGCAGAGTTTTCATCGACTACAGCGAGGACAGGCAGCTGGCAGAATATCGGGTCGCTCTTCATGCCTTTCAGCAGGTTGTTTGTGAGTGTGTCATCCGGGTTGATATCGAGAATCAGCAGGTTTGCCATTGAATTGTATATGAAATCGAAGGAAGACTGGATGTTCTGAAAAAAGGAAACACTATAGGTGTCGCTGAGTGTCCTATTTATTATATCTGCTAAAGTGTTGTCTTTTGTGATAATTACAATGGTCTTTGAGTTATTCATTCGGGATAACAAGTATATCTTCTGCCTCTTCCAGAGATTCTTCCATTTCTTTTAATATCTCTTTTATAGTAGAGTTATTCATTTTAAGGATTTCCCATGCAGATGGGTTTATTGGCGGCACGAAGTTGTCGCCTGCAAACCCAAAGCCTATTGCCCTTACGAGGATGTCCGACAGGTGCACTGTAGCTGCCTCAACAGGGAAATACTTCGACAGATGCGGTTTATGGTGATACTTAATCGTTTCGATCAGGTTTTTGGGGAAGTTCCATCTCTGTGCAATCCAGGCTCCGGCGTCCGCATGGGTTATATTGAAGTGATTCTTTTCAGCCTCGAAGATAAAGAGGCCCTGTTGTTCCGTATCGGCTCTGGCTTTTTTATATTCCTTTGGGAATTTAAGACTTAAGACAACTTTACCTATATCATGAAGCAGGGCAGCAACAGAGATTTCCTCTGGTTCTCTCAGATTTTTCTTTTTTGCGATTATCCTTGCCGTGACTGCACAGCCCAGGGAGTGTTTCCACAGACCGACCATTGCCTTTTCCATTGCCTCAAAGACAGAGACGCCGAGGAGCATGCCTCTTACAACGTTAAGCCCGAGGAGTATCAGCGCCTGGGTGACGGAGGATATTCTGCCTGGGAATCCGTAAATCGGCGAGTTGACCATCTTAAGGACTCTTGAAGTAAGGGCAGGGTCACCGAGTATGCAATCGCTTATCTCGCTAAGCGGCACTTTCGGGTTTCCGATGACTTTCAGGAGTTTCTGCAGGATACTTGGGATTGTTGGAAGTGTGTCTATTCTTTCAATCTCTTCACGTAAGGTTACTGCATCCATGGCTATTTATAAAGGTCTTCTATATGCTCTCTGACTAATTTTTTCAGTGTGCTCATATACGGCTTGTCTTTTGTTTTTTCAAACCGTGCATCGAGTTCAGCCAGCAGTTCTTCTTTTGGTTTTTGGGGTTTTGATGCTCCTTCGATATGCACACTGGTGATATTCATATTATTAAGTCGTTCTATAAGCTCATCAGTCAGTTCTGTTCCTTCTCCAAGAAGCGTCATGCCGCTTGGATTCGTAACAGGTTTGGCTAATTTCATTCCTGGCTTAAGCTTATCTACAGGAACTCTTGGCAAAACCGTCCAACCTGTCGGTAGTATTTAAGTCTTAAGTATAGCATAAAAGCGTTTAAATCTCAGGGGTTAGTTGCTGTCTTATTACGTATGTACAAGAGGATATCCACGAACACCATTACGGCATTAAGCACGTATAACCATATTACAAAGTCAAAGTTATAGAACACCTTGTGCATTATGCCTGCAATATACCCTATGAAGACTATAACCAGAAAGATTACGCTTTTGCCTGCAACGGATTTGGATGTGTAGGATTTGTATATTGATGCTGGCCATGCAGCACCGAAACAAATCAGCATGATAATCTCAAAGATGCTCATTGTGTTGCTCCTTGGTCTTTGATTGCAGAGAATGAGTGCACCGGATATTATAGCGTTTTAGGATTGCGGTAAGGCAGTGCACCTACGTGTTAAAATATCGAGATGTCCGGAGAGGAACTCATAATCGAAGGGGCGAGACAGAACAACCTGAAAGGCATCAGTCTCAGGCTTCCTCACGACAAGGTGATTGCGATAACAGGCGTATCCGGCTCAGGCAAGTCTTCCCTTGCATTCGAGACGATTTTTGCGGAAGGTCAGTGGCGTTTTATCGAGTCTCTTTCCACGTATGCAAGACTGTTCCTTGAGAAACTGGACAGACCGGATGTTGATGCCATAGAAAACATAAGGCCTGCCATTGCTCTTGAGCAGAGAAATCCGGTAAGAGGCTCCCGCTCTACAGTCGGCACGCTCACGGAAATCTACGACTTTCTAAGGCTTCTTTATTCAAAGGTTTCTACTCCTTTCTGTCCGAAATGTAATGTGGAGATAAGAAAGTGGGATACATCAGGCATCATGGCAGAGCTTATTGAAAATTATCAGGGGAAGAAGGCTCTGATTGTTTTCGGGACGGACGAAAAGGCAGATGAGCTTAAGAAAAGAGGGTTTCTCAAGCTCTGGACAGGGAAAGAAATAAAGGACATAGACGAAGTGGATGCATTGCCTCCGTATGAGGTTGTGCTTGACCGGCTTGTAATCAGGGATGAGCCGAGACTTTCTGATTCCATTGAGATGGCGTTTAAGGAAGGACAGGGAAAGGTAAAAGTAATCATGATAGATGGTCCTACGCTGGTGTTTACCGAGAAGAATGCATGTGACATTTGCGGTACGGCACTGCCTGATGCCTCACCGCTTCTGTTTTCTTTTAATCATCCTGTAGGTGCATGCCCGGAATGTAAAGGCTTTGGCAATGTCCTGAAATACACAGAGGAGCTTGTAATCCCTGATAAATATCTTTCGCTTGAGGAAGGTGCGGTTGAGCCGTGGGAGAAACCAGCTTATAGCTGGTGGAAAGAACAGATGCTTGAAGGAGCGGAAAAAGACGGAATCAATGTTCGCATTCCATACAGGGAGCTTTCCTCAAAACAAAAAGAGATGCTTTTTAAAGGAGGACGGAGCTTTTACGGCATTAACGACTTTTTCGAAGAACTTGAGACAAAGAGGTATAAACTGCATGTCAGGGTCTTTCTTTCAAGATACAGAAAAGGTGTGACGTGTCCTTTATGCAAAGGCAAGAGGCTGAAGCCAGAGGCTCTTTCCTATAAACTTTCAGGGCGTGACATATCAGAGCTTTCGGAGCTGTCTATATCCGAACTTGTCCGGTTTTTCAAGGATATTGATATTTCGCCTTTTCAAAGGGATATCGCCAGGGAGATTCTGAGGCAGATAAACCTGAAGGTTGGATTTCTTAAGCGGGTTGGTCTTGATTATCTGACGCTTTCAAGGCAGGGAAGGACGCTTTCCGGCGGTGAGTATCAGAGGGTTAACCTTTCGAACCAGCTTGCCTCCCGCCTGACAGGAACACTTTATGTTCTTGACGAGCCTACAGTAGGGCTTCATAAAAGGGACACGGACAGAATATCCACTATAATGACGGAGCTGGCGGATATGGGGAATACGATTGTTGTTGTCGAGCACGACAAGGGCATCATAGAGTCTGCCGATTGGATTGTAGAGCTTGGTCCTGGCGGCGGGCACAGAGGCGGCGAGGTTGTGTTTTCAGGCACAAAGGAAGAGTTTCTGAATGCTGATACTCTCACGTCGAGATATATAAAAGGCATTGACCGGATTGAGATTCCGAAGAAAAGGAGGAAACCGGAAAAGAGGCTCAGGCTTTCAGGTGCAAAGGGTAACAATCTGAAGAATGTAGATGTTGAGATTCCGCTTAAGACGCTTACTGTAATAACCGGTGTTTCAGGCTCTGGCAAGAGCAGTTTGACTGTAGAGACTCTTTATAAGGCACTGGTTGAAAAGCTGAGGCTCGGGCATGAATCCCCCCTGCCTTATAAAAAACTTGAAGGGGCGGAGGATTTAAAATCAGTAAAGCTTATAGACCAGACGCCGATTGGAAGAAGCCCGCGTTCAAATCCTGTCACTTATTTAAAGATCTTTGATCCGATAAGAAAGGTTTTTGCAAGGCAGGCGGAATCCAGGGCGCGCGGATACAGTCCGAGGTTTTTCTCTTTTAATGTCCCTGGTGGAAGATGCGAGACCTGTAAGGGCGAAGGATATCAAAAAGTGGAGATGTATTTCTTCGAAGATTTGTATATAAGATGCGAGGACTGCGGGGGCAAAAGATACGGACATGAAGTGTTAAGGATTAAATACCGTGGAAGAAACATACACGATGTTCTCAACATGACTGTTGATGAAGCTGAGGAGTTGTTTTCGGACATTCCTCAAATAAAATCCAAACTTGCCCTTATGAGAGATATAGGGCTTGGCTATCTGAGACTTGGGCAGCCTGCGACCACGCTTTCAGGCGGGGAGGCGCAGAGACTTAAAATATGTGCTGAACTCGGCAACAGCAGAAGAAGCAACAGTATACTTTACATACTTGATGAGCCTACAGTAGGGCTTCATTTCAGGGACATAAACGCACTGCTCCGTGTGCTTCACAGGCTCGTGGATGCAGGCAATACTGTAGTTGTAATTGAGCACAATCTTGATGTCGTCAAGTCCGCTGACTGGATTATTGACCTTGGACCTGAAGGAGGCGACAAAGGAGGACAGATTATATTTGAAGGAACTCCTGAAGAGATCGTGAAAGTGAAGCATTCCTATACTGGAAGGTATTTAAAGGAGTATCTATGAAGATAGCACTTACCGGACTTTCAAATTCAGGGAAGACGACAGTATTCAATGCCCTTACGGGTCTTGGTATGGAGACTACAATATACCCTACGACAACAGGTGAGCCTCATGTGGGCGTTGTAAAAGTGCCTGATGCAAGGCTGGACAGGCTCTCTGAAATATTCAAACCCAAGAAGACAACCTATTCGACAATAGAATACATAGACTACATTGGTCTTACAAAAGGCGATATGAAGCAGAACAGGAGTGTATTTGAGTTCATAAAAGACTCTGATGCTCTGGTTCATGTAGTAAGGGCGTTTCATGATGATGCCGTGGTTCATCCACTTGGCAGCATTGACCCTTTGAGGGATGTTGCAACAGTAGAGGCAGAACTCCTGTTTGGAGACCTTGAACTTGTGGAACGACGGCTTGAGGCAATGGAGCAGGCGGCAAAAAAAGGCAAAAAACCTGATGAAAAAGAAAACAAAGCGCTTATTAAGTGCAAAGAGGCGTTGGAGGAAGAGACCGCCCTCAGGGATGTTGCATTTACGGATGATGAACTCAGGGCGCTGAGACATCTTCAGTTTCTTTCAATCAAGCCAGAGGTCGTTCTTCTTAATATAGACGAAAAGGACTTAAACACTGGCAGGGCAGGCAGTCTTCAAGAGGAGGTTGAGAAGTTTTACAGAGGGAAATCATCAGTCTCTGTGCTTACCATGAGCGGAAAGGTCGAGATGGAGATAGGAGAGCTTCCTCCGGATGAAAGAAAGGCGTTTTTGGATGAGCTTGGAATAAAAGAGCCTGCTCTTGATAAGTTAATTAAAGTCTCATATGGGCTTTTGGGGCTTATATCGTTTTTCACTGTTGTTGGAAATGAGGTAAGGGCGTGGGCAGTGCGGAAGGGCACGGATGCCCTTACTGCTGCTGGAAAGATACACACTGATATTCAAAAAGGATTTATAAGGGCGGAGGTTATAGCCTATGATGATTTTATAAAAGCCGGCAGTATGGCAGAGGCAAGGGATAAAGGGCTTTTAAGGCTTGAAGGCAAAACATATGAGGTCAAAGACGGAGATATAATAAACTTTAGATTTAATGTGTGATGCCTTGGGTTTATTTGCTGTTTTGGGCTTCTTCTCCGTATAACAAAGGGTAAACCTCTTTTGCACAGTCTGGACATATGCCGTGGGTGAACTCGGCTTCTGGATGCTCCCGCATGTTGGTATCCGCTGGCTTCCAGAAGCCGTTTTCATCCCATATCTTTTCACACCATGCGCATATGCGAATTAAGCCGCTCAACACCCAAAGCATAGCGGAGTTAATAAGTGGCGGTTACCTCCGTTAGTAGGTAATACCTTAATTTGTGATAAAAATTTATCCTATTTTGAGAGGATAAACAGAATGGTATTGGTAATTTTTTTAGATCACTCTTTATAATATGAGGTTACAATGCTGTCTCTTTTAAGTCGTTTGGCAATTGAGAGCCTTCCGCAGGCGATAAGGGCTATAAAGATTGTTATAGGGTTTACCCTGCTTCTTATCGGTATTGTCCTTATTGTGCTGCCGGGACCTGCAATGCTGGTAATCCCTGTTGCTCTTGCCATACTTGCAGGGGAATTCATATGGGCAAGGAGACTTCTTAAGAAGTTCAATGCGCACGTGAAAAACCTGAAGAAGCGCAGGAAATAGGATAGGGTTGAGTCTTTAATACTTTAGTCTCAATCCTGCTTCTATCCATCTTTTAGGATTTTTGTAGATGCTGGCACGGTATTGGGAGGCATTGAACAGGTTATGGGCAGTGAGGAATGTTTCTAAGGTCTTCTTGTTTCTGTGAAAGGTTTTTATGAGATTCAGATCCCATATAAAACAGTTGTATTTGCCCTCACGGAATGATTCGGAATTCCACCATATGTAATGACCTCTAATAGTGCCTTTTAAATTATCAGTTTTATAATTTGCACCGATATCAATTGTGTATCGAGGCACGTCTTTAATTGTTTCGCCGGTTTTGCGGTCTTCTGCATCAACGAATGCAAACCCTGCAAAAAGCGATGTGTTATAGACAGGCAGTGTTCTTGTCTCGATTTCAAAGCCCTGTCTTCTGATTTTATCGCTATTGACCTTTGTAAAAAGCCTCCCAGGCAGTCTTTTATCGGCTATTGCGTCCTTTACGTCATGCCTGAAAACCGTAGCCTTGAGCCAGAGGTATTTAAGGGCATCCGTTTCTACTCCTGCCTGATATGACCAGACCTTTTCCATATCAAGTTCAGGGTTTGGTCTGAAAAAGAAGCCTGTTCCAAAGGTGGTTGAAAGGGGTGGGATGCTGAATCCTCTTGCTATGGTTGCCCGCAGGATGGTATTTTCATCGAGTTTATAGGTTGTGCCGAAGCTCGGGCTTAAGAACTTTCCGTTTGTGCTCGTGTAGTCGTATCTCAGACCAGCAGCGAAAGACCATTTATCCAGGATTATAGTGTCGTTGATATAGACAGCCTGCTTTTCAATGCTGTGTTGTCCTCCGGTTATCTGATTGGACTTGAGTGTTCCTCTGTCAAAGTCTGTGCCGATTACTATGGTGTGTGATTGCGGCTTAAAGGTAAGTTTTGCACTGATTCCGTTTGTCTCATCATTGTGTGTGCTTTTGCTGAGTTCTGCTCCGGTGCTTAACTGCTTCATGTCATAGTCTGCATCCTGCCGGAGTGTTCTGAACGAGATATTAAACGCGCTGTTGTCGGATATCCGGGCATTAAGGCTTAAAGTTGAGAAGATGTATTCGTAGGAATTGTTGAACAAAAGGTCGAAGTCAGGGAACTCCCCGAAACCTCTTGAGCCTTTGTTGTAACCAAAGGTAAGGTGGATGTCTGCCCTGTCTGAGAGTCGGAATTCCATTTTAGTGTAGAAGTTATTGATTGACACTGCCATGTTGGGTTTCAGTCCGTCTGAATGGAGGTTGCCTGCCGATAGGTAGTATCCGAGTTTTCCTTTTCTGCCTGATGTCTCGGCTCTGAAATCCCCGGTATCTTTTTCACCGTATGAAGCTGAGAAAGTGCCTTCCTGTATTTCGGTAGGCGATTTGGTTATTATGTTTATTACACCGCCTAATGACGAGCCCCATGCAGATGAAGCAGGTCCTTTTATCACTTCAATCCGTTTTATATGCTGGACAGGTATGGCTCCGAGGTCTGCAATGTTATCGGACAGATTGTTCAGCGTAACCCCGTCTATCAGGACAAGCACATGCCTGAAATCAGAGCCCTGTATATAGGGGTTGGCGGGAATGCCAGGACCGCCTTTAATGTCTATCTGGATGCCCGGTATGGTGTTAAGTATATCTGTTAGTGTGTGAGCGTTCATTGCTTCTATGTCTTCGGCGGTTATAATCGTTATGTTTTCTGCTGTCTGTGAAACAGGCTTGGCATAACGCGTGGGAGAGACAACTAAGTCTTCCTCCTTGAAGAACATGGCGAGTGTTTTGTATTCTCTTGCGGATATAGAGTAAACTACGGAGGGAGAAAAAAGTATTAATGAAAAAATGCATAATATGAAGACAAACTTAAGTCCCATACTCTCCCCTAAGTAAAGTAAAAAAGATTATTTAAAATAAAGACTATTTAAGATAAATAAACAAATAAATGGGTTTATATCTTACTTGCAAATATGATTATAATGCAATCCCGAAGCAGGCAGGGTATAAGTGTCCGGTCAGTAGTTTTTTTGTTCCTGCTGCTGAAGATATGTTTTTCCGTTCCTAATGTCTACGGCGAAGAAGTTGCAGTAGTCAGAGCCGGTGACTTCAAGGTATATAAAGAGGCTCAGCGTGGCTTTGAGTCTGTTTGCGAGGTGCGGACAAAGGAATTCAAACTTGGTGCATCTGTAGTTAAAGACATTCTTAGGGCGAAGCCTGAGCTTATTCTGGCGATAGGTTATGATGCACTTGAAGCCGTAAAGGATATAAAGGGTATTCCTGTTGTATTTGCGATGGTATTAGCTCCCCATAAGGTGATTCCTCCGGGCAGTCCCATAACCGGTGTGGACATTACGCTTCCAGCAAAACATCATCTGGAGAAGTTTAAGATATTTTTGCCGTGGGCAAGGCGGATAGGGGTGGTTTATGACCCGAATGAGACCGGATATTTGTTCAGGAAGGCGGAATCAGAAGCCAAAAAGATGGGGCTTGTGCTTGTGGGCAGGGCTGTCAAAAGCCCTGAAGAGGTTATACCTGCTATAGACAGCCTTCGCGGGGAGATAGATGTCCTCTGGATGTTTCCTGATGTGACAGTGATAAATTTCGAATCCGTAGAATACATGATGCTGTTCTCATATGAAAACGGAATTCCTGTATATGCGATTTCTGATGCTTATGTGCAGAACGGTGCACTCATGGCGTTAAACATTGATGCTTATGATATCGGCAAACAGGCTGGAGAGATAGCCAACGAGATACTTGCAGGAAAAGATGCGAGAGAGATCCCTGTTGTTCGTGCCAGAAAAGGGAGGCTTTCTGTTAATCTTTCGGCTGCTGAAAAATTCGGACTGGTTATCCCTTACGAGGTGGTAAAGACGGCTGGTAAAGTGTATTGACGAGCGCTTTATGAAAGGAACGTTCAAAGCAAGGGTATTCAGGAATATTGTTTTACTTGTTCTTGTAGTGTCATGCTCGTTTGCATTCTTGTATGCAGGCAGGCAGAGAAAGCTTCTCGAAGAGGAACTGATCCGGCACGGCACGACTATGGCGGCTGTGTTCGCCAGTAATCTAAGGCTGGGGCTTTATTCAGAAAGCGATATATTTCTTATGGAGCCGGTTTACAAGATACTTGAGCAAGAGGAGATTCTGCAGGCTGCTGTTTACACCTCTGACGGGAGACTGCTCAAGAGGGAAGGAAGGACAGATATTGCAGACCTTGAAGACCCTGCTCAGGTTGTAGCTAAAATAAGGGAAGTCAAATCGCCTGTCTATTTCAATGGAACGCAGTATTCAGAGTTCTGGTCTCCGGTTTTTTATTACAGGAGTCGTATATCCAACGACAGCGGTTTTTTCCCCACGCCTACAGGAGAAAAAGTTCTGCTCGGATTTGTAAAACTCTCTCTTAGCAGAAAGAATCTGATTGAAGGGACTAAGAGTATTATATTCGGTACTGTTGTAGTAACGGTTGTGTTCATTTTTGTCGGAGGAGTTATTGCCTATTATGTAGCTGCAAAGGTAACGACTCCTCTAAGAAGCCTTATAAGCGAGATCCGGGCTATGGAGCGTGACGGGATTAAAAAAGTGCCGCTTGAAGGAGATGCCGAGATAGCAGAGCTTGCCGCTACCTTCAATAACATGGCTGAAGCGATTAAAAAAAGGGAAGTCGAACAGCAGAAAGCAGAGAAGGAAAAAAGGAAACTGGAACGTATGTATTATCAGGCTCAGAAGATTGAGGCTCTTGGCAGGCTTGCAGGCGGTATAGCTCATGACTTCAATAACATTTTAACGGTGATTCTCAGCAATGTAGAGCTTGCCAGAATGAGGGCTGCTGAAAGCATTTCAGAGTATGTAGAAAGAGTGCTTACCGCGGTGGAGCGGGGCAAAGGCATGGTTAAAAACCTTTTGCAGTCATATCGGGGAATACCGGCTAATTCAAAACCTTTAAACTTAGGCTGGATTGTAAAAGAGACCGTGAGACTGCTGGACAGAGATGTTGATAAAAAAATAAAAGTCAGGGTGGATGTAATGCCCGGTCTTTGGAGTGTCTATGCAAATCCTGTGCAATTGCAAGAGGTTGTGATGAATCTCTATCTTAATGCAAGGGATGCAATAGTGAGCCTTATGGAGAAAGGGGAAACCAGCAGGGAATATTTTATATGTTTGACCGTTGACAACGTGGAGGTTTCTGACAGGTATACAGACAGTAATCTTCAGGTCTCCAGAGGGGAGTTTGTCAGGCTTACGGTTACGGACAACGGCTGTGGAATGGATGAAGAAACCGTTTCACATGCCTTTGACCTGTTTTTTACTACAAAAGGGGACAAGGGCAGCGGCATAGGGCTTTCCACTGTTTATGAAATTGTAAATCAGCACGGCGGATGGATAGATGTTAAGAGCGAGCCGAATACAGGGACGACTTTTCGCGTTTATCTGCCGCGTTGGAAGGGCGACAGTACCGTAGAGGAAGCCGAGATTCCTGAAGAGCCTTTAGGCGGGTCTGAGACTATTCTTCTTGTTGATGATGAGCAATACATAGCAGATGCTGCGAAGGAGATGCTCGAATGTCTCGGCTATACTGTGCTGCTTGCATATTCAGGAGAAGATGCACTGCAAATCTATAGGGAAGAAGCCGGCTCTATAGACCTTATAGTGCTGGATATGATAATGCCCGGGTTGTCAGGCGCTGAAGTATTAAGAAGGGTAAAACAAATAGATTCTGATGCAAAGATAATTATAAGCAGTGGAACTGAGGGACAGCTTCCGGACAGGATCGCTCCTGATATTGAGGTTATATCCAAGCCTTACACACTGAATGAACTTGCACGAAAAATCCGTGGAGTCCTCGGTGCTGAGAAGACCTCCAGGAGTATAAAACAGCATTTAAAGAGGGTAAAGGTATCTTATATTAAGGAAAGGACGATTCCTTATGAAGAGAAGGTGACGAATTCGAAATTGGTCTATGAACTTTTTGGACATCGTCTTTCCTGCGAATCGCGGGAGATTTTCATAGTCTTATTTCTTGATGCACAAAAGAGAATTGTCGCATATGAGGAGATAGCAAAGGGCACGGTAAGCGAGACTGTTGTTTATCCGCAGGAGGTGGTGAAAACCGCCCTGCTTACCAATGCAGCTTCAATAATACTTGTTCACAATCATCCTTCCGGAGAAACAAAACCAAGCCTTCAGGACATGATACTCACAGCGGATGTCATGGCAGCCTGTGAAGCCTTTAATATTGAGCTTACAGACCATATAATCATAGGCGAAGGGAAGTATTTCTCATTCGCTGAAGACAATCTGCTTTACTCATCATAACATCAGGCACTTTTAACAGGGATTGATGAAAAAGGTGTTGCATCCCTGATATAATCCTAAAATGTTTGAAGCCATCGTATTAGGCATCATACAGGGCATCACAGAGTTCTTTCCCATAAGCTCTACTGCACACCTTGTGATTCTGCCGTGGTTGTTTGAATGGAGCGGAGACGTCAATACGCTAACATTCGATGTGGCGCTTCATGCAGGGACTCTGACGAGTCTTCTTGTCTGTTTTTGGAATGACCTGAAAGACATGGTCAAAAAGAGCCGGAGACTTCTTTTCCTCATTGTCATAGGCACAGTGCCGGCAGGGCTGGCAGGTTTTTATCTCCATGACTATGTAGAGGGTGTGTTGAGAGGACCAAAGACAATAGCGGCGATGCTTGTAGTCTTCGGCTTTGTTATGCTCTTTGCCGAGAGGTTCAGAGATGGAAAAAATCTGAAAGGGCTGTCTTTCATTGATGCGGTATTCATTGGTCTTGCACAGGCAGTGGCACTTGTGCCCGGGGTGTCCCGTTCAGGCATTACAATATCCGCTGGTCTTATGAGGGGTGTTAAAAGGCATGAGGCTGCACGGTTTTCTTTTCTGCTTTCCATACCTGTTATTGCAGGAGCAACGGTTCTTGAGGGCAGAAAGCTGTTTGGTGCGCCTCAGGAATATAATCTCGTTCTTTTTGCAGTTGGGTTTATCACCTCGATGATTACAGGAGTGATAGCCATAAAGTTTCTGCTAAAATATCTAAAGCGGCATACATTGAATGCTTTTGTAGTGTATAGATTTGTACTTGCCGGAATGATAGTAGGGTGGCTATGGCTCAGAGGATAAAGGCAGAGATTATCGGGGTATGTTCAATACTCGGAAGCCTTTATTTAGGGCTTAGCCTCCTGAGTTACTGGAAGTGGGATCCTTCGTTTTTTACGTTTACCACAGCGCCGGTGAAAAATTACGGTGGTATTGTCGGCGCATACATATCCGATACCCTTATTACGTTTTTAGGAATCTCTTCTTATGCCTTGCCTTTGTTTCTGCTGGCTTACGGGATTAAGAGCATACTCTTAAGGGAAACACATAGAGTGCATCTTCTGGGCGCAGTGCTTTTTGTTTTTTCATTGACAGTGCTTTCTGCCCTGATAGCGTCTTCTTTTCAAATAGGATTTGATGCAGGCGGGATTATAGGTAAGGCTGTAGGCAAGCTACTTGTAAAGGGGCTTTCAACAGTTGGTGCATATATACTGGCTCTTGCCCTGTTTCTTTCGTCGCTTATACTTCTTAGTCCTGTATCGCTTATATATTTTTTAACGAAGCCGAGAAGACCAAAGGCAGAACCTTCACGAAAAGAGACCCCGGAGACTGTAGTGTTTGAACCTGAGGTGTTCGAGCCGGAAAAGGATGAAATTGCCCTGCCCATAGGCGTTGATGACCCGCTTGCTATAGAGACAGAGTATTCTTCTGACAGGGATGAGAAGACAGAAGCAGCCGGCAGGTATGAATTGCCGGGTGTAGAACTCCTGAGGCTTTATGATACAGCTACGGCGAAGCAGTCGAAGGAGGAGCTGGAGTTAAATTCTTCATTGCTTCAGAGGAAGCTTGCTGATTTTTCCGTGCAGGGAAGGGTAACCAATGTGCATGCAGGACCTGTGGTCACGATGTATGAGTTTGAGCCTGCTCCGGGCGTAAAAATAAACCGTGTAGTCTCCCTTTCTGATGATCTGGCACTTGCCCTGAAGGCGTTGAGCGTAAGAATCTCGCCTGTGCCTGGTAAGTCGACTATCGGTATAGAAATCCCCAACCGGCAGAGGGAGACAGTCTCCCTTAGAGAGATAATCTCCTCTGAAGGCTTTATGAGGAGTGCTTCTAAACTCACTCTTGCCCTTGGCAAGGATATATTCGGCAATCCGGTGGTGGCAGACCTTACAAAGATGCCGCACCTGCTTGTGGCAGGCTCGACAGGNTCTGGAAAAAGCGTTTCCCTTAATTCAATGGTGGTAAGCATTCTTTATAAGGCATCGCCTGAAGAGGTCAAGATGCTGATGATAGACCCGAAACTGCTTGAACTGTCTTCCTATGACGGTATACCGCATCTCATATCCCCTGTGATAACGAATCCAAAAGAGGCTGCCGAGATGCTCCGCAAGATGGTGTTTGAGATGGAAAGAAGATACCGGCTGATTGCAGAAAGAGGAGCCAGGAATATCGAAAGCTTTAATGCTACTGTTCCGGATGAAGAAAGGCTTCCTTACATAGTCATATTCATAGACGAGCTTGCAGACCTGATGTTTGCTGCTGCCAGTCAGGTTGAAGACTCCATAGCAAGGCTTGCGCAGATGGCAAGGGCGTCAGGAATACATCTGGTGCTTGCCACGCAAAGGCCCTCGGTGGATGTTATAACAGGTGTCATAAAAGCGAATTTCCCTGCCCGTATTGCATTCCAGGTCACTTCAAAAATAGATTCAAGAACGATTATTGACTCTCAGGGTGCAGAGCAGCTCATTGGAAGAGGAGACATGCTTTTCATGCTTCCTGGCATGAGGATAATCCGTGTGCACGGCGCTCTTGTTACAGAGGAAGAAGTAAGGGCAGTCGCTGATTTCATAAAGCAACAGGGCACACCTGATTACAGCATAATAGAGAAAATCGAGACAGAGGTGGCAGCAGCAGAAGAAGCGAACTCTACTGAAGAACGCGATGAACTATACCAGAAAGCACTTGAGTATGCAGAGTCTATCGGAGAGATTTCTATTTCATCCATTCAGAGAAGGCTGAAAGTCGGGTATAACAGAGCTGCAAGAATAATGGAGCTGATGGAAGAAGACGGTCTTGTAGGTCCTCCAAAGGGTGCAGGAAAACCAAGAGACTTTCTGGGAAGAAAAAGACTGCCCTGATACTTCCAATTTTAACTATACTGTAGTAAAATGATTAACTATACTTGTAGGTAGATGTTTCGTTTGAATGTGTTCATAGTATTACAAGACAGGGGGACATTATGACAAAGCTGAACTATTATTTTACCTCTGAGTCTGTGACAGAAGGGCATCCGGATAAGATAGCAGACCAGATATCTGATGCCATTCTGGATGCAATTATAGAGAAAGACCCGGTTGCAAGGGTTGCATGCGAAACACTTGTAACCACAGGACTGGCTTTTGTGGCTGGAGAAATAACTACGAATTGCTATGTCGAGATACCGAATATTGTAAGGGACACTATAAGAGACATAGGCTACACAAGGGCGAAATACGGGTTTGATTATGAGACCTGCTCAGTAATAACTGCCATACATGAGCAGTCTTCTGACATAGCGATAGGTGTTGATGTAGGCGGTGCAGGTGACCAGGGTCTTATGTTCGGGTATGCATGTAACGAGACTCCGGAGCTTATGCCGCTTCCTATTATACTTGCTCATAAGCTTGCAATGAGGCTTACTGAGGTAAGGAAAAAGGACATACTCGGTTACCTGAGACCGGATGGAAAAACTCAGGTGACTATCGAATACAAGGAGGGTCGTCCCGTAAGAATAGATACGATTGTTATATCTTCACAGCACAGTCCTGATATAACCCTGAAGGAGATGAAAGAGGATATAATCGAGAAGGTAATAAAGCCGGTTGCCCCTTCTGAGCTTCTTGACGAAGAGAATGTTACTTATCATATAAACCCTACAGGCAGATTTGTTACCGGTGGTCCGATGGGTGATACAGGACTTACCGGAAGGAAGATAATAGTGGACAGCTACGGCGGTGTTGGAAGACATGGCGGCGGGNGTTTCTCAGGAAAAGACCCTACGAAAGTCGACCGCTCTGGTGCTTACATGGCAAGGTATATCGCAAAGAATATCGTGGCTGCAGGACTTGCCGACAGAGTGGAAGTGCAGATAGCTTATGCCATAGGCATACCTGAGCCGGTCTCGATACTCGTGGATACATACGATACAGGAAAACTCCCTTCTGAGGAGATTGTCTCTCTTATAAGGAAAAACTTCCCGCTGACCCCAAAAGGAATAATAGATGCCCTTAACCTCAGAAGACCGATATTCAAAAAGACAGCAGCATACGGTCATTTCGGAAGAAGTGATCCTGATTTTACATGGGAGAAGACGGACAAGGCAGAAGAATTAAAAAAGCAAGCCGGAATTTAATTCTATAAAATAAAAAATTTTTAAGTACAGGAAGGAGTAATATGGCGAACTACGATATCAAAGACATCAACCTTGCGAAGAAAGGCAGACTCAGGATTGAATGGGCGGCGAAAGATATGCCTGTTCTTGAAGGCATCAAGAAGAGGTTTTCAAAGGAGAGGCCTCTGCGCGGAATAAGGATTGCTGCATGTCTTCATGTCACGACAGAGACTGCAACCCTTATGGAGACCCTTAAGGCAGGCGGGGCGGAAGTGCATCTTTGCGCCTCCAATCCACTGAGCACGCAGGACGATGTAGCTGCAGCAGTGGTGAAGTATTTCAAAGTGCCTGTCTTTGCCATTAAGGGAGAAGACCATAAGACTTACTACAAGCATATAAACAGCGCACTGGCGCTGAAACCGCATATCACGCTTGATGACGGTGCAGACCTTGTCTCCACTCTTCATACAGCGAAAAAGTCACTTATCCAGAACGTGATAGGCGGCACAGAGGAGACCACAACCGGCGTAATCAGGCTCAGGGCAATGGCTGAAAAAGGAGTCCTGAAGTATCCGATTATAGCTGTTAATGATGCATATACAAAGTATCTGTTTGACAACCGGTACGGCACAGGGCAGTCCACCATAGACGGAATAATGCGTGCAACGAACAGGCTGATTGCAGGCTCTGTTTTTGTTGTGTCAGGCTATGGCTGGTGCGGAAAAGGCGTTGCAACGAAGGCTAAAGGCATGGGTGCAAGGGTCATTGTTACAGAGGTAGATCCGCTCAGGGCGCTGGAAGCCACAATGGACGGCTTTGAAGTCATGCCTATAAAAGAAGCAGCAAAGCTTGGTGATATATTCGTCACGGTTACCGGCGATATAAATGTAATCTCAAAGGAATGCTTTGCAAAGATGAAAGACGGTGCAATAGTAGCGAACTCAGGACACTTTAATGTCGAGGTAGACATTCCTGCACTCACAAAGATGTCAAAGAAAAGAAGGCTCATAAGAGATTTTGTGGAGGAGTTTACGCTTAAGAACGGAAGGAGGATATATCTCCTTGGCGAAGGAAGGCTCATAAATCTTGCCGCTGCCGAAGGGCATCCTTCACAGGTAATGGACATGAGTTTTGCAAATCAGGCACTCTGTGTTGAGTACATAGTGAAGAATTATAAGAAGTTTGAAAACAAGGTCTACAGCGTTCCGAAGGAGATAGACAGAAAAGTAGCGGCTCTTAAGCTAAAGGCAAAGGGCATAAAGATAGATACCCTTACCCCGGAGCAGAAAAAATATCTGGCAAGCTGGGAGATGGGCACATAGGGTTTGTTTTCACTTCAAGCTGACCTCTGAAAAGGATTTGATTTGCTTTACAGGGGTCAGCTCATTTCCTTCTTTAGCACTTCTTTCTTGTATGCGGCTATTACGTCCATGCGTCTGAGCATTCCGATGACTTTTCTCGGCTTTTCTTTGTCGACGACTGGAATTTCCTCTATGTCTTTCATGGAAAAATATTCCATTGCAGTGTTAAGGTCGTCATCCGGGGTGAGCGTTATAACGTTTTCGGTAGCCAGTTCTCCTGCGGTTACCACGTCCTTGACATACTCTTCAAACAGTACGGGTCTTACGTCCTGAATGGATATGATGCCTACCATTAATTTGGAGTCGTCGACTACTGGTATGTAAAACTTCTCTCTGTTTATCATGATATTCACCAGTTTTCTGAGTGTAGTGTTTTCCTTGACGGTGACGAAGTCTTTCGTCATTACGTCTTTCACTTTTATTCTGCTCATCACGGAGATTTCCCTGCCTACATGAATGTTTATACCTTTCCTTGTCAATTCCACGGTGTCTATGGAGTCTTGATAGAGTATTTTTGCTATGGAGGTTCCGATTATGGCTGCAAACATTACAGGTACAATTATCTTGTAATTTCCTGTCATTTCAAAGAGCAGGAATATGCCTGTCAGTGGTGCGTGTGTTGTAGCTGCAAGGAAAGAGCCGATGCCGACTGTTGCATATGCTCCAGAAGAGGCTGTGATTTCAGGGAAGAGATGATGCACGACGTATCCAAAACTTCCGCCTATCATTGCTCCTATAAAAAGAGCCGGTGCGAATACCCCGCCTGCTCCTCCTGAACCAAGGGTTATCGAGGTCGCCAGTATTTTGAAAAAAGCAAGGAGAACTATGATTGGAAAGATAATCTTTCCATCGAGGGCGTCTTCTATAAATCTATAGCCGTCGCTCATAATCTGGGGCAGGAATATTCCTATTACTCCGACCATGAATGCTCCGACTACGGGTTTAAACTGTTCAGGAAGCTTGCTTGAGTCGAATTTGTCTTTTATGCTGTAAAATGTGCGGATATAAAGGACTGCCATTACACCTACGATAAGTCCGAGGACTATATAAAAAGGTATTTCGTATATGCTTTTGAGGTCATACTGGGGGACGATAAAGGCCGGGTTTTCACCGTAATACACTCTGGAGACGATAGTGGCGATTCCGGAGGAGATTACTATTGCTGCAAATGAGGTAAGTTCGTAGTCTCCGAGCAATACGATTTCCATGGCAAACATCACACCTGCGATAGGTGCATTAAATGTAGCGGCAATAGCGCCTGCTGAACCTGCGGCTACAAGGACTTTCATACGTGCGCCTGAGACTCCGAATGTCTGCCCTATATTTGAACCTACAGTGCCCCCGATTATTGCAATCGGACCTTCCACTCCGGCAGAGCCGCCTGAGCCGATAGTGAGTGCCGGACCTATGGTCTTAAGAAATATGTTCCTGAGTTTTAAAATACCGCCTTTTACATTTACTATTTCAAGAAACTTGTAAAAGCCGTATCCATTGACTTCGCCCGGAAACTTCAGTGAAAACGGGATAAGCAAGAGTGCGCCAAACATCGGGAGCAGAGGCAAAAAAACTTTATAAATTCCGCCTTCGTTTATGTGGAGCAATTCAGAGCCGCCGACGAAGACAACGTCATGGACAAAGTGCATTGCAGAACGGAACATTATGTTTGCTGCACTGGCGAGTATACCTATGATGAAAGACAGTATTATTAAAGCGGGATGTTCTCCTATCCTGAATCTCGGGATTTTGTCTATAGTGCTAACAACGGTTTTCTTCATTACTTCTTATTATCTGCTTTTATACTGGTCTATTGTATCATACTGGCTGGATTATTCATTTAAGAGTTTTCAAGTAAGGCAACAGGGAAACTCGAGAACACATCTGAAAGAGTGATGACGTTTTTGCCTTCGTGTTCTATGGGGGTGATTGTCTGTCCGGTGAATATATTTCGGTATGCTGAGCCTGCCATTTCTTCCGGAAGCAGCAGGTATGTGTCCTTCCAGATGTCTCCAAGAGGCAGTTCATAGGATTTCAGACATCCTGTAAGGAGTCTCGGCACTATTGTAAGGGCTGTGGATGCCCCTTTGGCTCTTGCAAAGGCAAGTATATGTGCGCTGTTGTTTCCTGTGGCTTGAAGCGGTATATATTCACCGTTGTGAAACAGTTCTCTATTGGCTTTTCTGAAGTTTAGTGCCTTATAAGTCAGATAAAGTTTTATTCTTCCGTCTTCTTTGTTTCTGGTAAGTTCGAATGAAAGCTTTTCAGGTTCTGTTTCAGACTCAAGCTTTTTAAGCTCTTCGAGCATTTTTGCTCTTATGGAGTAATCTACAGGGCTTCTGTTGTCAGGGTCAACAAGGCTTAGATTCCAGAGTTCAGTGCCCTGATAAAAGTCAGGAATACCGGGAGAAGTAATCTTAAGCAATGTCTGGGAAAGAGAGTTGAACATTCCATAATGTGAGACCTTTCTTTGAAATGGTGTAAACTCTTCGAGGAAGTACTCTGAGTCCATAACAGCTTCTATGAATTTAATAAGGGCGTTTTCGTAATCAAGGTTAGGGTTTATCCAGTTTGTGTTGACTTTTGCCTCCCTTACGGCTTTAAGCATGTACTGTTTGATTCTCTGTTTGAATGTTTCGTATTCTGCCTTGTCCATGGGATGGACAGGCCATGCACCGATGAGTGTCTGGTAGAAAAGGTATTCTTCGTTTTTGTCAGGCACGTGCTGACCGTCAAGAATAGATTTCTTTTTCTTGTTGATTCTGCTCCATTTCATGAGGTTTTCTTTCCATTCAGAGGGCAGTTCTGACAGCACATTGATTCTTGCCCTTACGTCTTCGCTCCGTTTGGAGTCATGTGTGGAAGTGGCGATGATGGTATATGGCCAGCGCTTGCCTCTTTCCTTGTTTTGTTTATGGAAGGTTTCTACTGTTGTGCCGAACCTGTCCGGATTGCCGCCGACTTCATTGAGTGAGACGAGCCGGTTGTAGACGTAAAAGACCGTGTCTTCAAGCCCTTTTGCCATGACCGGACCGGTCAGTTGCTGAAATTTCATGGTAAAGGCAAGACACTCTTTTTTGCCCTCTTCGTCGAGTTTGTCAGAATACTGAAGCAGGAGGATATCCCTGAGGAAGTCGAATATGGATGAGCTTAGGGCACGGTTGTGCCGTTTGGCTCTGGCTACAGCTGTTTCTATGTAATGGCGGTCTCTGTCGTTTACAGCAGAGCCGTCTATGTAAGTCCTGTATACGGGAAAGAACGCTATGACCTCCACTATGGCATCTATAAGATTGTTAAGGGTAAAGTCGCGGTAGTGACGGTCTTTTTCTGAAATACGGTTGAGGCTGTGCCCAAGGACATTTATCTCACTGGACATTGACGTCTTCATTATTAGTTTTTTCTTCTCATACAGAAGGCTGGAAAAACTCATCTTCGACCCGATGAATCTTGAATATATGTTGTCCAGTGCCTTAACGTTTGCCGGATTTACGAACACACCGTTTACAGAGTTCATGAAGACGTAGCCTGTTGTGCCGAATATAGGCCAGTTTTCAGGTATGCATTCGTCATCAATGAGGATTTTCTCTCCGACGGTGTAAAAAGGTATTTTCAATCTCTGGTCTTTGGCAAGATTTCTCCTGTATAGCTGTCGGAATTTCTCCTCCAAGTCTTCTGTAGCTTCAGCTGTGTTGAGCATGCCCATGCACATCTGTATGAAACAGCCTTCTTCAAGTCTTCTGAAGTATTCTGTGGGATTATATAGTCCGTCCGGGTGGTCTATTCTCAGCCCTGTGACTTTTCCTTCACGTATGAGTCTGAATATCAATCTGTGGGTTTTTCTGAAGACTTCAGGGTCTTCCATTCTTATTGCAGCAAGGTTATTGATGTCGAAAAATCTTCTGTAGTTTATCTCTTCTGTAGCGACCTGCCAGAAGGCAAGCCTGTAGACCTGTGCACTCAGAAGGGCATCAAGCAGTTCAAAACTCTCTGGTACGTTTTTTTCTCCATTGAATATCCTTACGTTTTTGTCAATAAAGGTTTTGAATTCAGGGCATTCGTTGTAGAGATTCCAGAGTCGCTTCTTTATGATTTCTTTTTCACGCTGTCTTTCGGTTATTTTCTCATGGTCTGTTTCTGTGCGGCCGGGCAGGTGCTTGAGTGCGGTTAATATGCTCAGGAGTTCCTGAAAATGCTGGTTTTTATTGCCAAGTGAGGCTTCAAGGTCATCGACACGGTGCGTCAGCACATGCGTGTAAGTCGTAGGGTCAACAGGCAGCCTGTGGCTGTAGTAGTCGATGAAAAAAGAGCCTTTCTCGAATACAAGTTTCAGCTCCTGATTTTCAAGCACTCGGCCGTATTGGTCTCCGAGTATCGGAAGAATCACAGTGTTTTCCAGTTCTTCTTTGACCGGTTTCCAGTCTATGTCAAAGAAAGATGCGTATGGTGAACTCGGACCGTTTTCAAGCACATCTGTCCACCATTTGTTTTCATTGCCTTCGATGCTCATGTGATTGGGCACTATATCAAGTATTTGTCCCATTCCGTGTTGTTTAAGTTCGGCTGTGAAGTCTTCATAGTCCTGATTTGTGCCCAGCTCTGGGTTCAGGCGGTTGTGGTCTGTAATGTCGTAGCCGTGCATGCTTCCTTTCTGTGCGGCGAAGTATGGAGAGGCATAAATATCGGTTATGCCGAGCGCATGAAGATACGGGATGATTGCTTTTGCATCGGAGAATCTGAATTGGTTATTGAACTGCACCCTGTAAGTAGATACAGGCAGTCTTGGCGGCAGGTTGCTGGCTACCTGCTCAAATATTTCTTTTATTCTTTCGTCAGAAATAAGATTTTCCTTTGGCATATAATTTTTTAACTTGTTGAGAGCACAGAATCAAGGTTGAAGTTCAGTTTCTGTCCGATAGACCTGAATCTTTCGACCCATGCAAGTGCCTCTGTGTTTTCTGCTGCCCTTGAGACGAAATCAGCGTAAATGGTCTTTGCCATCCTGTAGTAGATGTTCTGCACAGTCCAGAAGTTTGTCTCGAAGGGAAGGCTGGATGCTATTGTTATGATTCTTTCGACGTTTTCGAGTATGGAAAGCTCGAAGGGGTTTTCAAGGAGTTTTTTCATCTCTTCAGCGAGCGTATGTCTCAGAATGAATTCAAGTTCCACTGCGTTTGGAGAGACCTTCCATTTCTGGAACTCCTTCAGAATGTTCTGGGTCTTTTCTGTATCTACTTCTGCCTGCAGTTGTCTTTTCATGTCGAGGTTCAGGATGAACTCTGCTGCTGTGTAAAAAGCTTTTGGTATGGGTATGCCTGTTTCTTGGAGGAAGCTCATGAGAATCCGGTTTTCTTCATACAGTCGGCGGTAGGCTGCTTCGAAGTTATCCATCGTTTCTCTGAGGAGTGTTTCGAGGATGTTGCGCTGTTCGTCTTTAAATAAGTCTTTCAGGGAGTAATTGTGCATGCCGAAGTGTGTATCCATCAGTCTGACCACGTCTGCAAATGCACCGTTTTCAAATGCATTATGCAGTTCGTTCATTGCGAGGTTGCATGCTTCTTCTCCGATATAGCGGTGTACACCGCAGTTAAAGTCGTGGTTTCCAAGGTGCAGCACACTGAAGCAGACGACTTCTGATTCCCTTGTAATCTCTGAAGTGATAAGGCATCTTCCCGTGACTATCTGTGCTCTTCCTGCCTCGGTTTTTTGATAGCTCTGATTTTCGACCTCATAACAATAAATCGTAGTTTTTTCAGGGTATTCATTGAACAGGGAGCTTACCGCGTAATGCACGCCGACCTTTTTCAGGTTTACGATGCAGGGTTTGACGAATTTTTCATATATAAGTGCTCCGTCTTTGTGTTCGGGTATGTTGCTTTTGGCTGCTTTTAGCCGTTTTATGAAGTCTTTTTCAAGGAAGTTTCCGAAGAGTTCTTCTGCAAGCTGCACAGCCCTGCCTGCGTATTTCATGACCTGTACGGTCTCGATGCCTGACAGTTCCTCAAAGAACCATCCGCAGCTTGTATACATGAGCATGGCGTGTCTTTGCATTTCAAGAAGCTTGATTGCTGCTACCTGTTCATCATGGCTGAGAGGTTTTACAGTGTGTTTTTTAAAGAACTTGGCGAGATTTTTTTCCGAACGGTCGAGTATGACATTTATATAATCATCTCTTGCCGCCCATGGATCCTTAAAATATTTTGATGCTGTCTTTTCATATCTCAGTGAGAGTTTATCCCTGAGCCAGTCGAAGGTTTCCCTTAATGGTGTTCTCCATTGTTGATTCCAGTGAGGGTATGCTCCTGTATTACATCCGCAGTTGCTTTTCCATCTTTCGACTCCGTGCACGCAGCTCCATGAAGTATTTTCAAATATCTCAACCTCATGTGTTGGCGGGNGTTTTTCAAGATACTCTCCGTAGTTTGTTATACGTGCAAACCCGTTGCTTTCGATATAGTGAAGTGCGTATGCCAGAGCCATATCTCCGAATCTGTGATGATGTCCGTAGGACTCACCGTCAGTGGCTATGTGCATAAGCTGAGGTGTTTGTTTCTGCTCGGAAAACCCGCTAAGAAGCCTGCGGGCAAACTCTTCGCCGTTATCCAGAAGTCTCTCGAACGCAACTGCATGAGATACGTTGGAATCATAAAAGAAGATGGTTATTTTCTGTCCGGAAGGGAGGTTACAGATGTAAGGCATTGTAGTGTCTATATTGCCGTTTGAAGCGTCTTCCCAGTGTCTGCTTCCGATTTTTCTTGTTCTGTTTGCCTGATGAGGCGCAAGGATTGTAAAACGAATGCCCATGGATGCGAGGATGTCGAGTGTTTCAAGGTCAACTGCTGTCTCAGGAAGCCACATGCCTTCAGGGCTTCTTTTGAACCTGTATTCAAAATCCTTTATACCCCATATAACCTGGGTTTTTTTATCCCTGCTGTTTGCAAGGGGCATGATGATATGGTTGTATGCCTGTGCAATGGCAGCACCATGCCCGGAACGCCATTTAATGCTCAGCCTGTCGGATTCGACAATGGCATTGTATATCTCAGGGGAGTTTTTCTCGAGCCATGAAAGCAGGGTAGGTCCCATGTCAAAGCTTATTTTTGCATAATTGCTGACGATGTCCATTATGCGCATCTTGTTGTCCAGAATCCTTGATGCAGAGTTGGTAGCATAGCATTCGGCTGTTATCCGCTCGTTCCAGTCGTGATAAGGGTAGGCTCCATCTTCAATCTCAACGGCTTCCAGCCACGGGTTTTCTCTCGGAGGCTGATAGAAGTGACCATGAACACACAGGAAACGTTCCATTACATCTCCATCCTGTAAAGGGAAAGACTATAAGGATTTAACTGAAGTAGCCTGTCTATCTTAACAAAAAAATCATTTCCTGTGCCAGCCCATTTATCGGATGAGGAATCAAATACCTTTTGCCATGTGCCGTCGAACGGATTATCTATCTGAACAGTGGTCTCATTGAAATTTACAGCAAGGAGCAGTTGTTCGTTTCCATGCCAGCGTTTTATAAGTATGACCTTTTGAGGTTCGTAGTCTTTTACCTCCATGTTGTCTTTGCTAAGGTTTTTGAGCGGAGGAAGCTCTTTTCTCATGCGAATGAGTGTTTTATAAAAATCAAAAAGTATTCTGTGATTTCCTGTGTTATGCAGTTCTGTGTTGATTTTTGATCTCAGGAAAGTGGATTCGCTCTGCGGGTCTGGTATTTCGCGCTGCCATTTAAAGGCGGCGAACTCTTCTTTTCTCCCTCTGGTTACGGCTTCTGCCAGTGCTTTGTCCGAATGGCTTGTGAAATACTGAAATGGTGCGGTCTCGCCGTATTCCTCACCCATGAATAAAAGCGGTATGTAAGGTGAGAGGATGACCATAGCTGCTGCAAGTTTGATTTTTTCAAGAGGCTGGCTTTCAGAGAGCCTGTCGCCTGCCATTCTGTTTCCGACCTGATCATGATTTTGACAGAATACTACGAACTGGCGTGCGGGTCTGTCTGAAGAAGAGCTGCCGTGTCTTCGCTTTCTGAATTCTGAATACTGTCCGGAATAGACAAAGCCTTCTTTCAGGGCTTTTGTCATATGCCAGAGCTTTCCGAAGTCTTTATAATACCCCTGCTGTTCGCCTGTAAGCAGTGTATGAAGGGCGTGGTGGAAATCATCGTTCCATTGTGCATCCAGACCATAACCGCCTTTGTCAGGCGGGTTTATGAGCCGTACGTCGTTCAGGTCGCTTTCTGCAATAAGATAGACTTTCCGGCTGGCACGCTCTTTTACTGTTTCTCTTAGTTCGCTCAGGAAGTGCTTGGCACTGAAGTCGAAGATGCCGTGCACAGCATCGATTCTCAGGGCGTCTATATGGAATTTCTCCACCCAGTAAAGAGCGTTTTCTATGAAATACCTTCTTACTTCGTCACTTAGAGGACCGTCGAAGTTTATAGCCTGTCCCCACGGTGCTTTATATCTGTCTGTAAAATAAGGGGCAAAGTCACCAAGGTAGTTGCCCTCTGGTCCAAGGTGGTTGTAAACGACATCAAGGATTACTGCCAGCCCGTTTTTATGGCATTCATTGACAAGGGATTTCAGGGCATCAGGTCCGCCGTAGGTATTCTGCACTGCAAAGGGATACACCCCGTCGTATCCCCAGTTTCTTGCACCGGGGAATTGCGCCACAGGCATCAGTTCCAGTGCTGTGACACCCAGTTCTTTCAGATATGGAAGTTTTGGAATTATCGCCTTGAATGTTCCCTCAGGAGTAAATGTGCCTACGTGAAGTTCGTAGATTATGTAGTCTTCAAGCGGGAGCTCGAAATCAGAGTCTTCCCACCGGAAGGTGTCGTGCCTGATTATCTGTGATGGTTTGTGAACCCCGTCAGGCTGAAACCTGGAGGCAGGGTCAGGTCGTTCAATCTCTTCATCAAGGATATAGACATATCTGGCGTCTTCTTCAATATCTTTTACGACAGTGCCGAAGTAGCCGTTTTCAAGTTTTTCCATCTGAATTATTTTTTCAGATGGAGAGACGATTTTCAGCTGGACGCTTTTTCTCAAAGGCGCCCAGACAAAAAATCCGAAACTGTTGTCTCCGATGTAATTTGCTCCCAGTTCTTTTAGCATATAAAGGTCTCTGAAAGAGAGTTAAAAGGTTGATAGAGAAAAGGGTTTGGGGAGTCAAGAGTTCGTGCCTGCATCTTGACTCCTCAGCCCTTTGCTATGGTTTACAATTCAAAAACTATCCCTTTGTCCTTATTCTCCACTGCATACCAGAGTGAGAGATAATCTCTCATCTGTCTGGTAATCAAGAAGTTTCTTCTTACGTATTCTCTACCTGTCTCACCCATTCTTTTTGCCATAAGCGGGTTATTAAGGAACTGCCTTGTTCTGAAGGCGGCTCCGTCAACCGAGTGGATGAGAAAGCCTGTGATACCGTGCACTATCTGCAGGGGGATTCCTCCGACTGCTCCGCCTATTACGGGTTTCCCCTTCCACATTGCCTCAGAGACTGTAAGTCCGAAGCCCTCCTTAAGGGATTTCTGGAATACGACGGTTGCCATTCTCTGAAGTGCGTTGATGTCCTTGTCACTAAACGGCGGCAGCAGGAGTATATGTATGTCCGGGTCGTTTGCAGCGTATTCTCTTACTTCTTCGAGCACTGCTTCGCCTTCAGGGTCATCGGTTGCAGGGCTTCCTGCCAGTACGAGCACACAGTCGTTGTATTTCTTGACTTTTCTGTAGGTTTGTATTACGCCTATCGGGTCTTTAAACCTGTCGAATCTTGAGACCTGAAGCAGTATTGGTCTGTCAAGCGGTATCTGAAACTTCTCGGCGACTCCCTTTATTTCCTCTTCAGTGAGTTCCATATTTTTTTCGCTCAACGGGTCTATTGAAGGCGGCACTATGAATTCGTCAGTAGCCATTGCCCTTGCGAATTTCGGCACGGAAAAGATGATTGCATCGTATTTTTTACAGAACGGCTCCAGATGGTTTGAGACCTCAGGTGAGGGCTTTGACAGGTCTATATGGCATCTCCATATCCATTTACCGTTTTTCTTGAAGTTGATAAGGGGTGCAGGCTGTGGGTCGTGTATGAGCACTCCGTCGGCCTCAAGATTTATGTTCTTTGCATTACGTTTGTTTACTTCATAGTAGTATTCCCACATCTCCTCTGTGATGTTTTCCATATTGCCCTGAAGTGCATTGTGTATTTTCTTTGTGATATCGAAGAACTTCTGGTCTCCTTCTATGACCTCCCATCTTGCATCAATACCGAGCGAATTCAGAAGCGGAATCATTCTGTGCAGTATTTCAGCGACTCCGCCGCCTGCCCGTGTGGAGTTTACGTGCAGAAAGGTCTTCCCCTTGAATGCCTTGCCCAGTGTGTTCAGAAGCAGAAGGTCGCGTTTCGGGCTGATGCCTGCGTATTGTGAAATCATTCTAAACTAACCTCCATTTCTTTTCTAAGTGCCCCGTCAATTATTTCTATGATGTGTTCTCTTATTCCTTCCATGTTGTGCATGAACGGGTCTATAGCCCTTATTTTATCAGCTACTTCTTTTGCCCCGATGACCTCATCCAGCCACTTTGAGAAATCATCGATTCCTCTACCAAGGCGTATTCTTGCCTCGTAGAAATGATAGTATATGGAGCTTGCGTCTACGTATTTCAGTGCGATGAGGAACTCTGCGAGGTTTCTTGCCCTTAAGCCCACAGGGAATACAAATGTTATCGCCTCATTGAAGAAGAACTCATTACCCGGCAGAACTGCTCTGGTCTCCGGAAAATTCTCGATGTAGTAATCGAGGACATGAAGGAGCTCTTCTCTTAATTCTTCGACTGAGTTGAACGAATACGGGTCTATGTTCGAGAGGTGTTCTGCGAGTGCTCTCTCCTCAAGTCCTTCTCCTGCCCAATGGGCAAAATCATTTGTGTATTCCTGAATATGCCCTTTTGAGAAGTACTGATAGGTGTGGTGGAAGATGCACTCTTCGCTCACCTCTGCAAGGTTGTCCCTCAACTGCCTCAGATTGGCTGCTTTTCTGCCTGTGGACTTAAGAATGGTTACCATGTCCATAAACTCAAAAGATGTGTCAACCTGCTCTTCTACTTCTATATGTTCTACCTGTTGTTCCAATTTTTCTCCTCCCTTAAATAGATTGTTCTATGAGGGAAAGGTATTTCAATGCCCTCTTCCTTAAACCTTTTGAATATTCTTTTTCTGAGTTCGTGCTGTACAAGATACTGGTCAACAAACTCTTTGACCTGACATATAAGTGTAAAGTCCAGAGAACTGTCTCCGTAGCCAGGGATGAACCTCACGAAGGGTTCCGGCTCTTTAAGAAGACCTGGGATTTTCTCTGCACCTTTTTTTGCCTCCTCAAGAAGGACTCTTTCCACGTGGTCAGGGTCTGAGCTATAGCTTACCGATATCGGCAGAAGAAGTGACATTCTTTTTTCAGGCAGATAGTAATTGGTTATGATACTCTGTGCAAGTTTGCTGTTTGGAATGATGACGATGTTATTTGGAAGCATTCTTATCTTGGTTGTTCTCCAGCCGATGTCTTCAACATAACCTTCCTGCCCTGATTCAAGCCTTATGAAGTCTCCGACCCTTATGGATTTTTCCACGAGTATGTGCGTGCCTGCAAACAGGTTTGCGAGCGTGTCCTGAAGTGCAAGGGCAACTGCAAGTCCGCCGACGCCAAGTGCGGTTATCAGGGGTGTTATTGATATGCCAAGACTGTGTAATACGATGAGAAAACCGATTATCAGTATTGTGGCTTTCAGCAGTCCGTGTGTAAGACCGGTTGTAGGTATCGGCAAGGCGGATTTCTGGATATAATACCTGAAGATTTTTCCTGTAAGATTTGAGAGGGCGACAGTTACGGAAAGGATTATAATTACATAGATTGCTTTCGTAAAGTATGATGCATACTTGGGTGGTATGTCGGATACGACGATTCCTGTGTATAGGCCGATAGCGATGCACCAGTAAAGCGAGGGCGCTCTAAGGGATTTGATTATCACATCGTCGAGTTTTGCATCGGTGCTTTCTGCCCATTTGTGAAGGAGGCGGAATACGACGCTTCTGAGTGCAAAGATTGCTGCTGTCGTGAGGACTGCAATCCCTGCAGGCATTAACAGTTTATTGAGAAAGGTTTCCATGTGTTAAGCCTCCTTGTAAAAGTGCACATCCATCTGCGGAAACGGTATCTTTATGCCCTCGCTGTTGAATGTCTTGTAAATGGCTGTGTTCAGTTCGTGTATGGTTCGTCCTCTGAGTGCCGGTTCTTTAGCCCAGCACAGGAGTTCAAAATTCAGGGATGAAGCTCCGAACTGTCTGAACCTTACTCTTGGCGGCGGATCATTGAGGACGTTGTCGTTTTTCAGGGCAATCTCGATTAGTAATTTTTCAACAAGGTCTATGTCGCTTCCGTAGGCTACACCTATTGGAATCCTTACCCTGAAGTTCGGGACAGGTGCGCTTTCATTTATTATCTTTGTGTTGGCAATAATAGAGTTTGGAATGCTTATCAATATATCGTCTCTTGTTTTTATTCTTGTGCTCCGGATGCCTATGTCAATGACTTCTCCTCTTTCGCCTGTTTCAAGCACAATGTAGTCGCCTATTTTATACGGTCTGTCTACGAACACGCTTATTCCGCCGAAGAAATTTGATAGCGTGTCTTTTGCAGCAAGTGCCACTGCCACACCCACGATGCCTGCAGAGGCTAAAAGCGGGGTGATGTTGATATTCCATACGGAGAATGCAATCATGAGTCCTGCAACCACTATGACTACCTTCCAGACGTTTTCAATAAGCGGGATGACATCCTTTCTCAGACCCGTGATGTCTGCCACCTTCTGGAGGGCGTTCTCTATAAAAAGATTGCTGACCCTGGCGACAGCAACACCCCATATAAGTACAAGCAGTGTATAGAGTATCCCGTTTGCATAGAACAGGGTCTTCTCTGAAGGTTTGACAAAATGCACTGACTGTAAGGCACCTATTATTATTATCGTGAAGAACACAGGACGGTGAACAACGTCTATTATCCGGTCGTCGAGTTCGGATTTTGTAAACCTTGCCAGTCGCCTGAAAGGTTTATCCACAAGGAAGTCCACAATCCTGGCAAGGATGACAAAGGCGGCAAAGATAAGCAGGGCATTCAGTGCTTTGGAGTCTGTGATATTCAGATAACTGACGATTCGTTCCATCAGCTTCGTCTTTCCGTTTTCTCCGGAGGTGCGATTGTCTGTGGTTTTATCGAAGCGAGTCTTGTATTCATCTGGTTTTTGAAGTTTTCGAATTCAGTCATAAGAGACGGCGGAATGGATTTACCGCGTGGAAGCCTGAGCGTAAGCGGGTTTATGAACCTTCCGTTCTTTTTTATTCTGTAGTCAAGATGTGGTCCTGTTGCAAGACCGGTCTTTCCTACATAGCCTATAATCTGTCCTTGTTTTACCTTAACCCCTTTTCTTATGCCTTTCCGGATGCGCGACAGATGACCGTAGTAGGTTTTATAGCCTCCGGGGTGTTTTATAATCACCTGTTTGCCGTCGTATCTCTTATATCCTGCAAAGAGCACAGTGCCGTCTCCTACTGCTGACACCGGAGTGCCTCTGGGCGCAGCATAATCAACACCAAGATGAGGTCTGTAGACCTTAAGTATCGGATGGAATCTTCTTTTGGTAAAGCCTGAGCTTATCCGTCTGTAACTGAGCGGAGCTTTAAGGAATGCCCTGCGTAGTGATTTGCCCTCGCTGTCATAGTAATCTGCCTGTCCGTTATATTCAAATCTGTAGGCATAATATGTTCTACCGTTGTTGTGAAATTCTGCGGAGAGAATATTGCCGTATTTTTTGAACTCGCCGTCAAGCCAGAGTTCCTCTACTACGACCTTGAACGTATCGCCTCGTCTCAGGTCTGTGGTGAAGTCTATATCCCATGCGAATATGTCAGACAGCTCAAGTGCCAGAGGAAGACTGTCCAGTGCCGAGACAAGATTGTCTTTTATGACGCCTCCTATGTGGGCGATTCTTTTTTCGTATTCTATGGGCAGTTTTTCGACAAAGTAGTCATCGCCTTTGCGTGTAATGGACAGGATACAGTCGTCATTGATGCAGTATGTAAGTGACCGGACACGGTTGCTGTCATCGACTTGAATACGGTATTGCCGTCCGAGGTAGAGTTTCCCAAGGTTGTATACATCAGAGGATGCCTTTTTTATGGAGAGGAGTTCTTCTATATCGAGGTTATATTTTTTGAAGATGTCGAATAAAGTCTCTCCGGGTTTGATGGTGCCTTTTATTTCATAAAGGTTTTCTTTCTGTGGTTTTTCTTTTTCCGGAGTAATGTTTTCTCCTGTTCTGAACAGAGCGCCGCTTTTTACGGCGAACAGGGCAAGAACAGCCAGCGTTATAACTGCCAGCAGGGTTTTTTTCATAAGCCCTCCGTGCCTTTAAAGTCTGTTTATTTTATATTAAAATCGAGGTTCAGGCAAGCCGGAGTGGCATAATCAAGCCCTTTTTGCAGGTCTTGTCTGCGAACTGCGGTTTTCTGATGTGTGTGGTGACTTTCAGGTCTATTTCTTTTTTCTCCTTGTGATTTTCCGAACTGTCTTTTTTACTGCCTTTTTTGGTTTCGCTTCGAGCTTTTTAATCTGTGCCTCTAATTTTTTGATTCTTTCGATGATGGATTTCACCTTGGCATCGAGCATCGGGTTTTTAACCTTTGAACTTAAGCCATAGACTTTTCCGCCGAGTTCAGCCATTTCTTTGTGAACCTTGTTTTTCAGTTCAAGCAGTTTGTATTTTTTCTTGCCTTCCTCGGTAAGTTCTTCGGCTTTTTCTCTGAGGGTAGTGATGCCTTCCATTACACTTTTCTGCACATCTTTTCTGATTTTCTCCCACAAGCCCATGATGTTCTCCTCCTTCTTTATTATTTAAAATTCTAACTTTAAGACATTATAGAGGTTACAACCGGGCAGGTCAATAAGGCTTTATTTTGGCACCGGGCACTACTTGAGGTGGCGACAATAGTTCTGGAAATATAGGGTATTTTGGGGTAGGATTCAAGAAGGTCTCTTGACAAGAGGCTGAAATTAATGGTTATAGTAATGGGTATGGCAAAAAACCGACTTGAGCTTCAACATTTTTTGTGGTATCTTTTATCGCCTTGACTACTTGTTAGTTCTGTCACTGGATTCTCATATAGACAAGACAATATAATTGGAATGGAGGGTTGTTTATGGGCAAGATAAAGATTGCGATTGTAGGAGTTGGTAATTGTGCCAGCTCGTTACTTCAAGGAATTGAATACTATAAGAGCAAGAGCGGTAGTGATGCTATTGGCTTGATGCACTGGGATATCGGTGGTTACAAGCCATACGATATTGAAGTCGTAGCTGCGTTCGACATTGACAAGCGGAAAGTAGGCAAGGACGTGTCTGAGGCGATTTTTGCAGAGCCTAACTGCACTACGGTTTTCTGTAGCAGTATTCCGAAGAGCGGTGCAATAGTACATATGGGAAAGGTTCTGGATGGCTTCTCTGAGCACATGAAAAATTATCCTGATAAATTTACCTTTGTTCTAGCTGACGAATCTGAGCCTACAGAGGAAGAAATTGTCGGCATACTCAAGGAGTCTGGTGCTGAGATCTTGATGAATTATCTTCCTGTAGGCTCTGAAGAAGCTACGCGGTTTTATGCTGAATGTGCACTGCAGGCAGGCATTGCTTTTATCAATAATATGCCAGTTTTTATCGCCAGCGACCCTGTATGGGCACAGCGCTTCAAGGAGCACAATATTCCTATCATAGGTGATGATATTAAGGCTCAGCTTGGTGCAACCATCACACACAGAACGCTGACTGATTTATTCAAGAAAAGAGGTGTTAAGCTGGAGCGCACATATCAGCTCAACACCGGTGGCAATACAGACTTTCTTAACATGCTGAATCGCAGTCGTCTTGCATCGAAAAAGAAGTCCAAGACAGAGGCAGTGCAGGCAGTCACAGCCGAGCGGCTGATTGACGAGAACATTCATATCGGACCGAGCGATTACGTAGCATGGCAAAAGGATAATAAAATCTGCTTCATCAGAATGGAAGGTAAACTTTTTGGTGACGTGCCGATGAATCTGGAACTCAGGCTTTCAGTGGAGGACTCACCCAACTCCGCAGGTGTGGCTATAGATGCCATAAGGTGCTGCAAGCTTGCGCTGGAAAGAGGCAAGGGCGGAGTCCTGTATTCACCGTCTGCGTATTTTATGAAGCACCCGCCTAAACAGTTTACCGATGATGAGGCATACAGGTTTACAGAAGAGTTTATTGCAGGGGAAAGGGAGGATTAAGGCATAATGTCAGACATACAGCAAACGATGTATAGCCATTTTTCCGAGATTGCCTCGGAATACAACGTTTTAAGAACTACGGATATTGAACCTATCCTGTATATCAGTGAGAAGCTGAAAGACAGGGAAAGCATACGTGCAGCAGACGTCGGCTGCGGTGCAGGACGATACGACCTCTTGCTTTTTAAGCACCTGAATGACCTGCACCTGACCTGTATTGACATAAACGAACCGATGCTCGAGAAGGCGGCTGAGCTTCTGAAGAACAACGGGATAAAAAACTTCAAGACGGTAAAGTCCGATGCCAATGACATACCTCTTGAAGACGACTCCATGGACTGTATTTTTACCTTCAATGCCATTCACCATTTCGATTTTGTAAAGTTCGTGGACAACGCGGCAAGAGTCACTAAAAAATCAGGTCTGGTTTTTATCTACACTCGCCTTAGAAGTCAGAACGCAAATAACATCTGGGGAAAGTATTTCCCCTCGTTTCTGGAGAAGGAAACCCGGCTTTACGAACAGGATGAAATGGAGAGTATGGTAAATTCCACTTCGATGGTCGTGGAGTCTGCCGAAAGCTTCAGGTTTAAAAGAACTCTTTCTCTTGACCAGCTTGTGGACAAAGCAAGAGGCAAGCATTACTCTACGTTTTCCTTTTATACAGAAGACGAGCTGAAAAGTTCTATTGAAGGGTTCCGTAAAAACATCATCAACAATTTCGATAATACTGACAAAGTCGAATGGTTTGACGAGAATTTTCTGCTTGTTCTAAAGCATAAAGATAGTTCAAATTCGGGGGGACAGCAATAGAGATACTGTAAGCAAAGTGAAGAGATAAGTTACCTGAGTAATTTCCCTTATATGTGAAATACTTGAATGATTTCGGAGAGAAGGATGCATTCACAAGTATGAAGATCTCATATAAGGGGGGAAGATAAGACTAAGAAATGAAATGTTTGATTATAGCTGCCGGCAGGGGCAGCAGACTTTCGATGAGGGGTGACTCAAAACCCCTCATTTCATTTTTAGGCCTTTCCCTCATAGAACGTGTAATATTAACTGCAAGAGAAGCCGGCTTGACTGATTTCTATGTGGTGACTGGCTACAACGGCGAAAAAGTAAGACACTTTCTTGATGCACTCGCACATAAAAGAAACATAAAAATAACCCATATCATAAATAACGAGTGGCAAAAGGATAACGGTATATCAGTCCTTAAGGCAAAAGAGTTTCTAAGTGAAAAATTTGTTCTCCTTATGGGAGACCATGTCATTGACGGCTCGATACTGAGGAGGCTTAAGGATGAGCCTTTGTCCGAAGGCGAGGTCATTCTTGCAGTGGATTACAATGTCCGGGACAATGGGCTTGTGGATGTTGGTGATGCAACAAAGGTTCTTGTGAAGGATGGAAAAGTCGCTGATATAGGTAAGGACCTCAGCGAATATAATGCTTTTGATACAGGAATTTTCTTTTGCTCTCCGGTAATATTCAGTGCTATTGAGCAGAGCGCTCGTAATGGAGATAGTTCTCTTTCAGGCGGGATAAAGGTTTTGGCTGCCAAAGGGAAGGTATCGGCTTTTGATATTAAGGATGCCTTCTGGATTGATGTTGATGACGAAGAGAGGGTTGAGAAGGCTGAGAAACGGCTTTTGGCTTCCCTGAAAAAGACCTCTGATGGTCCTGTCTCAAGGTATCTGAACAGACCTCTTTCCCTGTGGATTACAAAGAAGCTGTTAAATACACGCATTACGCCTAACATGATTTCGCTCTTTTCTTTTGTTCTTTCCATGCTCGGAACTTTGTTTTTCTTTCTGGGTGGATATCCGAATCTGGTGACTGGAGCAGTGCTGGCACAGGTATCTTCGGTTATCGACGGCTGCGACGGAGAGGTGGCAAGACTGAAGTTTCTGTCTACTGACTTCGGCGGCTGGTTTGATGCAGTCCTTGACAGATACGCAGATGCTTTTTTACTCCTTGGTCTGACTTATTATGTCTATATTGAAAGCGGCAGCATCCTGTCCTTCTTCATCGGGTTTCTGGCAATCATAGGCTCTTTTATGAACAGTTATACAGCGGACAAATACGACGGACTGATGAAGAGGAGACTTGGTTCAGGAAGACACTACTTCAGAATCGGTCGTGATGTCCGCGTGTTTATCCTGTTTGTTGGGGCGTTATTAAATCAGCCGCTCTTGGTTCTTGTCGTGATTGCCTTGTTGATGAACACAGAAAATATCAGAAGGATAATTGTTCTTTATAAAGATGCACGGCATTGACTGCGTAAAAAAGAAGATAGAAGAAATCATAGAGAAGTCTTCGGTTCCTGAAGATCCGGTTCATTCGAAGAATACCTTGCAGTGGCTGCTTAAATTAGAGCCTGATGCTGATGACGCCTTAAAGATAGCTGCTCTGGGGCATGANATAGAGCGTGCTATCGAGGAACGGAAGGTAAGGCGGAATGATTACGAAAGTTACGACGAGTTCAAGAAAGCCCATGCCTTAAACAGCGCAGAGATTCTTGCAGAGATAATGAAAGACTGCGGGGTGAGTAAAGAGCTGATAGATGATGTTTATTCTCTGGTCTTAAGACACGAGACAGGCGGCGACAAAAGGGCAGATGTGTTAAGGGACGCAGACTGCATATCGTTTTTTGATGTAAACCTGCCTTATTATTACAGCAGAAACAGCAGGGAAGAGACCAGGAGGAGATGTCTCTGGGGCTGCAGAAGACTGCCTGACAGCTTGCGGGACATTATAGCTGGTTTCAGGTATCAGGACGAAGGGCTTGAAGCGCTGGTTAAGGAGTGTATTTCGGATTACAACAGGTGAAGGTTATTTGTTGTCTTCCTCTACTGCGTTTTTGATTCTGTTAAGTATATCCGGTATTGCTGATGTTACTCTGTCCCAGCTTGGTATCAGGGGAACGCCAATAGGGTTTTCCATTATTAATTCTGTTGCTGTTTTTATTCCGTGTGTGAAGGTCTCCATGGCAAGGCTTTCTTCGTGCCTGTCGAAGTAAAGCCCGTTTATTGCAGCATCGTCTTCGTAGCGCTTGAGGAAGTCCTGTGCGGTTCTTACATATGTGGCGAGAAGGGTTTTGGAGAGTCCTTCCGAGAAGATGATTCCTTCTGAAGCCAGTGTCCTGAAGAGTGACTTGCATATGTCTATGCACATCTTGTGAAGCCCTTTTGAAGCATCCTCAGGGGAAAGCCGCTGGTGTTTATGTTCGTAGTTTTCTGCGATGTCCACCTGACATACTCTTCTTACTGCAGTGTTTCTGTAGACCTCGGCGAGCATACCTATTTCAAGTCCCCAGTCGCCGGGTATTCTGTTTACTCTTGCGAGGTCTGCATCCATGGAGAATTCCCCTGCAAGTGGATACCTGAAGCTGTCGAAGAACATAAGCAGCGGGTGATAGCCTATTATCTTCTGCAGCGACCTTATGAGCGGGGTTATAAGCAGTCTTGTCACCCTGCCGTGCATTCTGTCTGTGACTCTGCTGTAGTAACCTTTGCAGAAGTCGTAGTCGAGGTTGGGGTTTGTGACAGGGTAGCAGAGCCTTGAGAGCATTTCCCTGCTGTATGTGAGGATATCACAGTCATGAAGTGCTATAACTCTAAGGTTCTGCTGGGAAAGCACATATCCGTAAGCCATCCATGCAGCTTTACCTTTTCCTTCTTCACCTGTTGGCAGGTCGGCTGCCTCGATGTCTTTGTAAATCGCCTCCATACGGGGGCCTGTGTTCCAGATAATCCTTGTCTTCTGCGGCAAGACAGAAAAGAACTCTTTTGCATATTTGAATTCCTCTTCTGTGGCAGGACCAAGTGTGACCACAATCTCTTTGACGTATTCAACGTTTTTCAGTTCGTTAATGATTCCTTTAAAAGCCTCTCCTTCAAGTTCGGAATAAAGGGAGGGGAGCACAAGCGCAATTGGTCTTTCCCGCGAATATAATACGAGTTCTTTCTCTATTCTTTCGGTGTTGGCTTTTCCCAGTCTGTGTAATGTGGCTATAACGCCTGTCTGGTAGAAGTCGGACATATTCCCCCCAGGTTTAGAAAATAGACCTATGTTATTTAGAAGTCTAAAGTATAAAGACAAATTTTCTGATGGTCAAGGGGGATGTGAATTTTTTCTCTGAGGCTGGATGAAACGCGGACAGTCCACTTTGTGATATAATTTTTTTCAGATGTATCTTGTCAGTGCATGCCTTGCAGGGTTTAACACAAGATATGACGGAACAAACAGCATTGATGAACGAATCAGAAGACTTATTTTTGAGGGCAGGGCGATACCTGTTTGCCCTGAACAGCTTGCTGGACTGAGCACTCCAAGAACGCCGATAGAGTTCAGAGGCGGCGACGGTAAAAGTCTTCTTGAGGGAAAGACAAAAGCTGTTGGAGCAGACAGTGCTGATTATTCTTCAGTGCTTATAAGAGGAGCAGAGGAGTCTTTGCGGATAGCCAAACTATATGGCATAAAAGAGGCAGTGCTTAAGGACGGTAGTCCTTCCTGCGGTGTCACTTATGTGTATTCCGAGGGTGTGAGGATTCCAGGCAGAGGAGTCACAGCCGAAATGCTTAGAAGAAACGGCATAAAGGTGAAGACCGTTGATTCCTTATAAAGACGACAATCCTACTACTACGTTTCCGTTCTTTACTATACTTTTTATAGCACTGAACATCCTTGCGTATTTCTGGATGCTTCTTTCCCCCTCGGGTCCCGACCGGATAGTTTACGCCTATGGTGCAGTGCCTTATGCATTGGTGACGTTTGAAAGTGCCCAGCCCTTACATCCTGCCCTTACCTTGTTTACTTCGATGTTTTTGCACGGAGGGCTTTTTCATCTTGGCGGTAATATGCTTTATTTATGGATATTCGGCAATAACATAGAGGACAGGCTTGGTCATATAAGGTTTGTAATATTTTATCTTCTTGGGGGCATTTTCGCTGCTTATGCCCATGCTGTAACAGAGCCGAATTCCGTAGTGCCGATGATAGGGGCAAGCGGTGCTGTCTCAGGGATTCTTGGTGCGTATCTTTTGCTGTTTCCCCGTGCGTCGGTATATACGCTGATATTCTTTGGCTTTTTTATTCAGGTGGTGCGTTTGCCTGCCTTGATAGTTATTGGATTTTGGGCTATTATACAACTCGTCAATGGAATACTTACGAAGGGGATAATGGGACAGGGCGGAGTCGCATGGTTTGCGCATATAGGTGGTTTTGTATTCGGAGTGCTTACGATAAAAATGTTTATGCCTAAAAGGAGGCGGATGAGGTGGTTATAGGGTGTCCGAAGTGTAAGGCAAAACTTAAGGTCGCTGACGAGAAGATAAAGCCTGAGGGTTCGAAGTTTAAGTGTCCGAAGTGTGCGTCAGTGCTTGTAGTCAGAAAGCCTGCGGCTAAGGTTCTTGACCGGAACAAGATACTTGTGGCACATGCAAACCCTGAGGTCGTAAACATAGCAAGAACAGTGCTTTTATCCAGAAACTATAATGTGCTTGGCGCGTTTGACGGTGTAAGCGCCATGATTAAGGCAATGAGGGAACGCCCGTTTCTTGCAATACTGGATGTGGCATTACCCAAGATACACGGCTTTGAGGTCTCAAAACGGCTGAGCAAGAGACCTGAGGCAAAAGGTATGAAGATACTGCTCATAAGCTCTGCACAGGATGAGAAAAGACAGAGGAGACAGCCGGCTTCCATGTACGGTGCGTACGACTACATAGACGACCACGAGATAAGTACCAGACTGCTCTCTGTAATTGATGCCATGTTTGGTATCAGAAAGGAGCCTGCCGAAGAGGCAGTGAGAGCCCCGGAGCCAGAGCTTCCACCACCGGAGCCAGAGGTGGACGAGAGAATCGAAAGGGCAAAAAGACTTGCCAGAACCATACTGTCTGACATAGAGCTTTATAACCCTCAGAAAGTGGCAGACGCTATAAAAAATAATAATTTTCATAAGGTTTTTGCCTCTGAGTTAAAAGAAGGACTCAAACACTACGAGAGAAGAATTCCGCAGGACGTCAGGGAAAAAGGGGACTTCTTTAACGAGGCAGTCAATGACTTTGTAAACAAGAAGAGGAAGGCCCTTGGCATTCTTTAAAACCCCTTGAATTTTAATATATTTTTAATTAGGAGCATTTTCTTAAAAAAAGCCGATAATATCAGAAAATAAGAGAAATCTGGAGAAAACAAGCCTTTTTTTGGAGATTCAATGCAAAAATTCCCTGCTTTGACTCTTGCCTTTGACCGGCAAACAATGATAAATTAGCACTCGTCAGGCGAGAGTGCTAACAAAAATTATATAGAAAGGAGAGGTGTTTAGATGAAGTTTAAGCCTTTGAAGGACAGGGTGTTTGTCAGCTATACGGAGGAAGTCGAGAAGACGGCGGGTGGACTTTATGTGCCGGAGACGGCGAGGGAGAAACCGCAGCAGGGCAAGGTAGAGGCAGTAGGTCCTGAGGTAAAGGAGGTTAAGGTCGGCGATACTGTGTTGTTTGACAAGTATTCCGGCTCAAAGGTAAAGGTGAATGACAAAGAGCATCTGATAATCAAAGAAGAAGACATTCTTGGAATAGTTGAGGAATAAGGAGGGCGGAAAATGGCAAAACAGCTTATATTTGATGAGGCGGCAAGAAACGCGATTCTTAGAGGGGTGAGCATTCTTACGGATGCGGTCAAAGCTACGCTTGGACCAAAGGGAAGGAATGCCATCCTCGACAAAAAATACGGTGCACCGACGATAACAAAGGACGGTGTTACCGTGGCGAAGGAGATAGAGCTTAAGGACCCGTGGGAGAACATGGGTGCGCAGCTTGTCAGGGAGGTTGCCTCCAAGACTTCTGATATAGCAGGTGACGGAACTACCACTGCTACTGTGCTTGCCCATGCTATCTATAAAAGCGGCATGAAGAATGTAGTTGCAGGTGCAAACCCCATGGACCTTAAGAGGGGTATTGAGAAAGCGGTTGATACCGTAGTCGAGGAGCTTAAGAAGCTCAGCAAGTCAGTGGGTGACAAGAAAGAGATTGCTCAGGTCGGAACTATCTCTGCGAACAACGACCCGTCTATTGGCGAGCTCATAGCTGATGCAATGGATAAGGTGGGCAAGGACGGTGTTATCACTGTTGAAGAAGCGAAGGGCATGGCTACCACTCTTGATGTGGTTGAGGGCATGCAGTTTGACAGAGGTTACATCTCCCCTTATTTCGTAACTGATGCAGAGAGGATGGAGTGCAATCTCGAGGATGTTTTCATTTTGATACACGAGAAGAAGATATCGAACATGAAGGATCTGCTCCCTATTCTTGAGCAGATTGCAAAGATGGGCAAGCCTTTACTTATCATAGCTGAGGATGTCGAGGGTGAAGCCCTTGCCACGCTTGTTGTCAACAAGCTGAGGGGAACGCTTCAGGTGTGCGCTGTCAAGGCGCCTGGTTTTGGAGAAAGAAGAAAGGCGATGCTTGAGGACATAGCGATTCTTACCGGTGGTCAGATGATATCTGAAGACCTCGGCATCAAGCTTGAGAACGTAAAGATTTCAGACCTTGGCAGGGCAAAGAAGATTACTGTTGACAAGGAGAACACGACCATCGTAGAGGGTGCAGGCGACCAGGCAAAGATTCAGGCAAGGGTGAAGCAGATAAAGGCGCAGATAGAGGAGACCACGTCTGACTATGACAGGGAGAAGCTTCAGGAGCGTCTTGCCAAGATAGTAGGCGGTGTTGCAGTAATCAATGTTGGTGCAGCGACAGAGACCGAGATGAAGGAGAAGAAGGCAAGGGTAGAGGATGCTCTGCATGCAACAAGAGCGGCTGTTGAAGAAGGTATTGTTCCAGGAGGCGGTGTTGCCCTCTTAAGGTGCATACCTGCCATTGACAAGGTAAAAGTTGACAATGACGACCAGAGGATAGGTCTTAGCATTGTAAAGAATGCGTTGCAGGAGCCGATAAAGCAGATTGTGAACAATGCTGGGCTGGAAGGCTCTGTTGTAGTCGAGAAGGTAATGGTTTCCAAGGATGTCAACTACGGCTTCGATGCGCAGAACGAAGAGTATGTTGACATGATGAAGGCGGGTATAATAGACCCGACGAAGGTCACCAGGTGTGCTCTTCAGAACGCTGCATCTGTGGCATCTCTGATGCTCACCACCGCTGTTATGGTTACAGACATCCCTGAAGAGGAAAAGAAGATGCCTGAAATGGGCGGTGGAATGGGCGGAATGTACTAAAATTCCGTATCACGCAAAAAATAAGGGGGCGTTTTCATGCCCCCTTATTATTCTGTTAACAGCCCCCATAAATCGTGCTATTTATATTCTTATAGGGTTATTGCATCTATACGGTTTTGGAGGGAGGTTGACAGATGAGAATTGCTCAGGTTTCACCTCTTTACGAGTCGGTTCCACCTGCATGTTATGGAGGAACCGAGCGTGTAGTGTCTTACCTTACAGAGGAACTTGTCAAGCTCGGGCATGATGTAACTCTTTTTGCAAACGGAGAGTCGTTGACTGCTGCCGAGCTTGTGCCTGTATGCGACAAGTCCCTGCGTATGGCAGGTAGTTCAGAGGCACTGGCTTATCACATTCTGATGCTGGAGCGGGTTTTCAGTCGCGCTTCGGAGTTCGATATAATCCATTTTCACATAGACAACCTGCATTTTCCTCTTGTGCGCAGGACTCAGAGCATCACGGTTACTACGCTTCATGGGCGTCTTGACTTGCCGGAGCTTGTTCCTCTGTATAGGGAATTCAGGGATATCCCTGTGGTGTCCATATCTGATGCCCAGCGTCAGCCGCTGCAATGGGCTAACTGGCAGGGAACGGTCTATCATGGTCTGCCCCTTGACCTTTACAAACCGGGTGACGGCTCCGGCGGCTATCTTGTGTTTGTGGGCCGTATATCCCCTGAGAAGCGTGTTGACACAGCGATAGATATAGCAGTGAGGGCAGGTGTGCCTTTGAAGATAGCTGCCAAGGTGGATAAGGTTGATGAAGAATATTTCAAGGAAGTGATAAAGCCTCTTTTGAAGCATCCGCTTGTGGAGTTTATAGGCGAGGTCAGCGACAGTGAGAAGTGCGAGCTTCTTGGCAAGGCTTATGCGTTCATTTTTCCGATAGACTGGCCTGAGCCTTTTGGTCTTGCGATGATAGAGGCGATGGCGTGCGGCACTCCTGTGATTGCCCGCCGCAGGGGCAGTGTGCCTGAGGTTGTTGAGCATGGAGTCACTGGTCTGGTCTTTGATGACGTTGCAGGCGGTGTAAAGGCTGTGGAGGCGGCTGGCAGGCTCAACAGGCAGGTTGTGCGCAGGGTATTTGAAAGGCGGTTTTCCTCAAGGCAGATGGCACTGAATTACGTGTCGATTTACACCAGTCTTCTGAACAAGGTATTGCCTCGCGCCGCATAATTTTATTTAAAATACAAACATGCATCCAGATGATATTATCCGCCTGCAGGCAGGACACTACATACTTGCCACTTCACCGAGGGCTGATGTGCGGTCTCTCAGCCTTAAGCACGATGAGACCTTTGGTGTATTTGACCGTTTCGGTGACATCGTCAGTGCGGGCACGGCTGAACTGGGCATTTACCACAAGGGAACACGCTATCTAAGCCGGCTCGAATTCCTCGTGCAGGACAGAAAGCCTCTCCTTCTGAGCTCCGGCATAAAGGAAGACAATGTATTTCTTTCTGTGGATTTGACCAATCCTGACATTCAGGAGGGCGGAGAGGTCGTCCTGCAGAGGGATTCCGTGCACATCCTTCGCTCCAAGTTTATATGGGAGGGGAACTGTTTTGAATGCATTTATCTTACGAATTTCAGTCTCGAGCCGATTGACATTCGTATAAAATTACTGTTTAGTGCTGATTTTGCAGACATATTTGAGGTAAGAGGTGTCAAGCGACAGCAGAGGGGACGGTTTTTACCGGTCTGCAAGAATGAAAAAGAGGTTATATTCGGCTATATAGGGCTTGATGGTGTAAAGCGCACGACGAAACTGATGTTTTTCCCCGCGCCTGTTTCGATTACTCATGAATCAGCGTCTTTTGAATTCCGTCTTATGCCGAGGCAGCGTGAGGTCTTGCATATAACAGTGCAGTGTGCAGCAGCAGGTGAGGAGCGACCGGTTCCTGAATGGAAGTCTGCCTTTATGATGGCAAGCAGGTATATGAGTGAAAGGAAGGCGAGGGGATGCAAGATACACACCTCTAATGAACGGTTTAATGCATGGTGTGATACGTCTTTAGATGATATCCATTTGCTGCTTACGAGGACAGAGCACGGTCTTTATCCCTATGCAGGGGTGCCCTGGTATAACACACCCTTCGGGCGTGACGGCATTATTACTGCGCTTCAGTCTTTGTGGTTTGAGCCTGAGATAGCAAAGGGAGTGCTGTCTTATCTTTCAGCCACCCAGGCGAAGACAGAAGACCCTGAGAGGGATGCAGAGCCGGGTAAGATACTTCATGAAAGACGGCAGGGCGAGATGTCGGCGACAGGCGAAGTCCCTTTTGGGATGTATTACGGCAGTGTGGATGCTACGCCTTTGTTTGTGTTCCTGGCAGGACAGTATTACCGGAGGACAGGGGATGTAGATTTCATCAGAGGGCTCTGGGACAGTCTGAAGCTGGCGATTCAGTGGATAGACGTCTATGGTGACAGTGACGGTGATGGCTTTGTAGAGTATAAGAGCCGTTCTGAGAAAGGCTTGACGAATCAGGGCTGGAAGGACTCTGCGGATGCCGTGTTTCATGAAGACGGGAGTTTGCCTGAAGGACCTATTGCACTTTGTGAAGTGCAGGGTTATGTATATGCTGCGAAGATGGAAGCGGCCTTGCTTGCAGAGGTTCTTGGTGAGAGGGAATTTTCCGAGAAGCTGTCCAGGGAGGCGAGGAGTCTTAAGGAGAAGTTCGAGCAGTTTTTCTGGCTTGAAGACCTTGGGACATATGCACTGGCACTTGATGGAATGAAGAAGCCGTGCAGGGTAAGGGCGTCGAACGCAGGGCACTGTCTTTTTGCAGGCATTGTTTCGGAAGAGCGTGCGCGCAGAGTGGCTGAGACTCTTATGTCTGCTGATTTTTACAGTGGCTGGGGCATTCGGACTCTTGCGGTCTCTGAGGCAAGGTATAATCCCATGTCGTATCATAATGGTTCTGTCTGGCCTCATGACAATGCTGTCATTGCCAAAGGGTTTGCCCGTTACGCTATAAGTGATAAGGTCCTTAAGATTTTCGAGGGGCTGTTCGACAGTGCGGTGGCTGTTGGTCAGTATCGCCTTCCTGAGCTTTTCTGCGGTTTTCACAGAAGACCGATGGACAGTCCTACGCTTTATCCGGTAGCGTGTCTGCCTCAGGCGTGGGCGTCAGGTGCTGTGTTTATGTTGCTTGAGGCGTGTATCGGCTTGTCTTTTGAGCAGCCTGATAAGATAATATTCCGGCGGCCGGTATTGCCTGTCTTCTTAAGAGAGGTTTATATAAGGGATTTAATGTTCGGCAACGGCAGCATAGATGTTATCCTCAGAAGGCATAAGCAGGATGTCAGCGTGGAGGTGACAAAGAGGACAGGCAGTATTAATGTCATGGTTCTGAAGTAGCAATGCAGACCACACTTGACAGCATCAGGGATATAAAGCTTTACCAGAGCAAGAGCGGCTACCGGTTTTCTGTAGATGCCCTGCTTCTTTACTCATTCGTTAATCTAAAAGTTGTAAAAAAGATTGCCGATCTTGGTGCAGGCTCTGGTATTGTTGGTCTTCTGCTTGCAAAGAGGTATTCCAAGGCTGAAGTCATGCTTGTTGAGCTACAGGAAAGTCTTTTTAAGCTTTTGGAAAAGAACATTGTTATTAATAACCTTCAGGACAGGGTTAGTTCACTTAAGTGTGATATAAGAAAACTGCCTGAGGGTCTTGGCGGGTTTGACCTTGTGGTTTCTAATCCTCCGTTCAGGAAGCCGTTTTCAGGCCGTCTTAATATTGAGGAGGAGAAAGCCATAGCAAGGCATGAGATAAAGCTTTCTTTAGGAGAACTTGTAGGTGCGGCTTCAAGGCTGCTGAAGAGCAAAGGGCGGTTTTTGCTCGTCTATCATCCGCTCAGGCTTTACGAGCTTATGAACGAGCTTAAGAAGGTTCAGCTTGAGCCCAAAAGACTCAGGTTTGTTCATGGGAGGAGCGCCTCAGAGGCAAAGATGGTGCTTCTTGAGGCAGTCAAGCACGGAAGGGCAGGGATTAAGATAGAACCCCCGTTGTTCGTTTACAATGAAGACGGAAGCTACACGGATGAGATGAAAAAGATATACGGATGAATCGTATGCAGACATTTTGTTTATAATAAGACACAGTGATAAGAAACACGTTCAGCATTTTAAACGGTATTGGCGAAAAGCTCGAAAGAAGGCTTTGGCGGAATGGAATACTCACATGGGATGATTTCATAAATGCATCTGATTTGGATTTCATATCCCCTGACAAGAAAAAACTTTTTGACTACAATCTTTTTATAGCTTCAAGACATCTTGTTGATGGAAATTCAGGGTATTTTAGAAATGTTCTTCGCCGCAGGGAGCACTGGAGGCTTTTTGATGTTTTTAAAGGGGATGCTGTATGTCTTGACATAGAGACCAATGGTTTTATGCCTGGCAACGGTGGCTATCCGACTGTGGTTGGACTTTATGACGGATTCGATTACAGGTGTTTTATAAAAGGGGAGAATCTGACAGCTGAGAATCTGATGCAAGAACTTTCAGGCTACAAGTATTTAATAACGTTTTTCGGTTCTGTTTTTGATGTTCCGTTTCTTGAGAGGTCTCTGGGGGTTAAGTTTGGCATTCCACATTTTGATATTTGTTTTGGTGCGCGCAGGCTTGGACTCAACGGTGGACTCAAGAAGCTTGAGACATTGTTTGGGATTGAAAGAGACGAAGCCATAAAAGGAATGAACGGTTATGATGCGGTTTTGCTGTGGAGGCAAGCGAAAAAAGGCAGTACCGAAGCATTACAGTTGCTTGTAATGTATAACAAGGAAGACACTGTAAACCTGATGGATATTGCAAGAAATGTTTATGAGCAGTTGCGGGCGTCTACAGGGATACAGGAGTATTTACAGTAGATAGGGTTGGCGGTGAGTGTTTCAACCAGGAAATTAAATCCAGCTGAGAATCGAAAAGTATCAGGAGGTTCTTTACCACCTGTGCTTGAGGGATTCAGGGCGTATCTTGCAGTGGAAAAAGGGCTTTCCAGGAACACAGTTGAATCCTACTCTATGGACCTTAGCAAATTCCATGATTTTCTTTTGTCGAAAAAAAAGAAGCTGACTTCATTTAAAAAGCAGGACATAGTGGATTTTCTGGATGCTTTGAGAAGCGAAGGGATTTCAGCATCGAGTATTTGCAGGGTTTTATCTTCGATAAGAGGGCTTTGCAGGTATTTTCTGTTAAACGGTGTTATGAATGAAGACCCGTGTGAGAATTTCCCCTCGCCGAAGAAATGGGATACATTACCAAAGGCATTAAGCCGTGAAGAGGTAAGCAAGTTGCTTAAAGAAGACGGCAGGGGTTCTCTTGCGCTCAGGGATTTTGCAATGCTTGAGCTTCTTTATTCATCTGGTTTAAGGGTGAGCGAGCTTTTGTCTCTGCGTATATCAGATGTGAACTTTGAGGCTGGGTTTCTGAGGGTTATGGGCAAGGGTTCGAAGGAAAGGGTTGTACCTACTAATCCGAGGGCGCTTGGAAAGGTGAAAAAATATATCACTGAATTAAGACCAAAACTTCTTAAAGGAAGGCACTCAGAGTATCTTTTTGTTACCTCCAGGGGCAGGCCAATGACAAGGCAACGATTCTGGCAGGCGTTGAAATTGTATGGGAGGCTTGCAGGAATTAAGCTTACACCGCACACCCTGAGACATTCCTTTGCCACGCACATGCTTGAAGGCGGGGCAGACCTCAGGTCTTTGCAAAAAATGCTCGGACACTCTGATATATCTACCACACAGGTTTATACAAAAGTCTCCATGGACAGAGCCAAAAGAATCTACAGTCAGCACCATCCAAGAGCTTAAGGGTTGACAATACACCGTAAGCTAATATAATAAGTTTAACTCCATAACAGTTGAGATTTCCTTTAAGGCAGTTGAATTAATACATCGGAGGTATTTATGCCTAAGAAGTTGAGTCCTGAGGAGCTTTATAAGTGCTGTGATCTGAAGATGCTGGATTTTGAGACCACGGCGGATATTAAACCGCTTGAAGGCACGATTGGTCAGGAAAGAGCGATGAAGGCTCTTGATTTCGGTCTGGAGCTTGACAGTAAAGGGTTCAATATATTCATTCTGGGGGAAAGCGGCACAGGGAAAATGACGTCTATAAAGTCTCTGCTTAAGAAGAAGGCGGAGAAAGAGCCTGTCCCTTCTGACTGGTGCTATGTTTACAACTTTAAAGACCCTGATGTTCCACGCGCTATATCTTTGGCACCCGGCATGGGTGAAATGCTGCAGAAGGATATGGAAGAGCTGATAAAGATACTGAAGATGGAGATCCCGAAGGTTTTTGAGTCAAAGGAGTATGAGAAGCAGAGAAACAAGGTGATGGAGGAGTTTCAGAAGAAGCAGAGGGATCTCTTTGGCAGTCTTGAAGAGGAGGCGCAGGCAAAGGGTTTCTCGATAAGAAAGACTGTAAGCGGTCTTTTAATAGTGCCTGTGAAGAAGTCCGGTGAGCCGCTTACTGAAGAAGAGTTTGAAGCCCTGGATGAAAAGAGCAAGAAGAAGGTGGAAGAAATAGGCAGGATGCTTCAGGAGAAGCTGGATGATGTAGTCAGGGCTGTAAGGGAAGGTGAAAAACTCGTAAAGGAACTTCTAGGAAGACTTGAAAGAGAGGCTGCGCTTGCTGCTGTCGGTCATCTGATGGATGAGCTTAAAAACAAGTATAAAGATTATGAAAAGGTGACGAGTTATCTTGAAGAGGTCAGAGAAGATATACTTGCTCATCTGGATGATTTCAAGGCTCCTGAGGAACAGCAGACGCCTTTGCCGTTTATGAAGCCGCCGAAGGCAGAGCCGACGTTCACAAGGTATGCCGTCAATGTCCTTGTAAACAATAAAGAAACAAAAGGCGCTCCCTGCGTTTTCGAAAGCAACCCGACGTATTACAATCTCTTTGGCAGGATAGAGCATAAGTTTCAGTATGGTGTGGCGGTGACGGACTTTTCGATGATAAAGGCTGGTTCTCTTCACAGGGCAAACGGAGGGTATATCGTCATAGACGCGCTTGACCTCCTGAGAAATCTCTTTGTATATGATGCATTAAAGCGCGCCATAAGGAACAAGGAGTTAAAGATAGAGGATGTGTGGGAGCAATACAGGCTTATCTCGACAACGACCCTCAAGCCTGAAGCCATACCTCTTAATGTAAAGGTTATACTCATCGGAAATCCTTTTCTTTACTATCTCCTGTATAACCTTGATGAAGAGTACAAAGAGCTTTTCAAGGTCAAGGCTGATTTTGACAGCAGGATGGACAGGAACGAGGCTACGATAAGAAGGTATGCTGAGTTTGTTGCCTCGAAGTGTTCTGAGGAAGGGCTTCTTCCGTTTGACCGTTCTGGTGTTGCCAAGGTGATAGAGTACGGTTCGAGGCTTGCAGGGCATCAGGACAAACTCTCCTCGAAGTTCAGCGACATATCAGACCTTGTAAGGGAGGCTCACTACTGGGCGAAGAAGGACAATAAGGATGTAGTCAGCGTTCAGCATGTCGAGAAGGCTCTGGATGAGAGGGTTTACAGGCATTCGAGGATAGAGGAGCACTTAAGGGAGATGATGGCTGAAGGCACGCTTATCGTGGAGACTTCAGGTGAGAAAGTGGGACAGGTTAACGGACTTGCTGTATTGGGTCTCGGTGATTACAGTTTTGGCAAGCCTTCGAGGATAACAGCCAGAACATATATCGGCAAAGCAGGTGTGGTCAATATTGAACGCGAGACAAAGATGAGCGGCAAGATACACGAGAAGGCAATTCTTATTATCAGTAATTATCTTGGAAGCAAGTATGCAATAAAGAATCCTATAAGCCTTTCAGCCTCTATAACCTTTGAGCAGCTTTACGAGCTGGTCGAAGGCGACAGTGCGACCTGTGCAGAGCTTTATGCGCTCTTAAGCAGTATAAGCGGTGTGCCTCTTAAGCAGAGCATAGCCGTAACAGGCTCTATGGACCAGAACGGAGAGGTTCAGCCTGTTGGGGGCGTGAATGAAAAAATAGAAGGTTTCTTTGACCTTTGCAGGCTCAGGGGGCTGGACGGAACTCACGGTGTGATAATCCCAAAGAGGAATCTCAGGCATTTAATGTTGAAAAAGGATGTGGTGAATGCAGTCAAAGAGGGCAAGTTCAGCATCTATCCTATAGAGTGGATGGAGGAAGGTCTTGAGATTCTTACCGGCATGCCTGCCGGCGAACTCAGAGAAGACGGCACATATCCTGAAGGAACGGTAAACTATCTTGTCATGAAGCGTCTTGAAGAGATATCCGAGGCGCTAAAAGCCAGGAAAGAGGAAAAAGAAGAAAAAGAAAAGAAACAGGAAAATAACAACGATTGAGAAATGCTCTTGAATTGCTGATTTTTTTCATTCTGTCTTTTCCCCTTGCGATACTTCCGCACACTCTTGCGAAGAAAGCAGGGGGGCTTATCGGTGTGCTGGTTTATTCTCTCTGGGGTAAAAGAAGACAAATAGCCGTAGAAAACCTCAGAGCAGCTCTTGAAAGAAATGCGCTTGCTATTTCTACCCCCCCTGAAGCATTGATTAAAGAAAACTTCAAAAACTTAGGCTATTCTCTTGCAGAGGTAATAAAGATTTACTATGGTCTTGGGGATAATATTGTCAGAAGCGTGTTAGTTAAAGGCGAGGAAAATTTCAGAAAGGCAAAGGACAAGGGTAAAGGAGTAATCTTCATAACCGGTCACTGCGGCAACTGGGAGCTTCTGGCACTTGCCTTTTCATCAAAGGTTGAAAGTCTTGGTGTTGTGGCAAGACCGCTTGACAACCGTTATCTTAACAGCCGGGTTGAGCGGGTAAGGGAGAGATTCGGCAACAGGGTCATTTACAAGAGAGGCGCATTAAAGGCTATATTGTCTTCGCTTAAGGAAGGCGGTGCAGTGGGGATATTAATGGATCAGGCTGTTGTGCCTGATGAAGGAGTAGTCGTGGATTTTCTTGGTGCTCCGGCATGGACTACACGCATGCCTGCAGCAATAGCAAAAAGGACACAGGCAGCAGTGCTCCCTGTATTTATAAGAAGAACCAAAAACGGGCATGAGATAACTGTACATCCTGAGGCAGAACTCACAGGAGACGAAGTTGAAGACACAAAAAGGCTTTCCGGTTTTATAGAAGACTATATAAAAGAGAATCCTTCAGAATGGCTGTGGATTCACAGAAGATGGAAACGGGCGTAATAACATGGGGCTTTGCCACTTTTAAAGAGTGCTTCAAGCGTATATAAAAAGGGTCTGTGACCCCCTCCGGGCGTTTCGCTCAGTCTGCCTCCGCTGAATTAATTCAAACTCGGTCGAAACGACCTCAAACACGAATTAATTCTTAATGCTCCGGCTCGAAGCGAGTCTTCGCGCAGAGTCGCTTCGACATCCTTCGCTTCACTGAGATTTTCCAATGGGGATATAAGGTTTTGGATTTAGGATTTTGAATATGATGTTTATTCCCAGCTTACGATGTCTTTGTCTTCTTTTTCCCCGCCTGGGACTCCGTCTCTTCCGTATGAGAACAGGTCGTAGTCTCCGTGTACGCCTGGTGACTTGTAGTTATAAGGTCTGCCCCACGGGTCCTTGGGTATTGCTTTTTTAAGATAAGGACCGTCCCAGCCTTCTATCCCTGGGTTTACCATAAGGGCGTTCAGTCCTTCCTGTGTTGTAGGGTATCTTCCTGTGTCAAGACTGAACTGGTCAAGCGCCTGACCTAAAAGCTCTATCTGGGCTTTTGCAGCGGACTGCTTGCCTTTTCCGACCTTTGGGAAAAGCCTTGGTCCTACCAGTGCGGCAAGAAGCCCGATTATAACCATCACGACAAGCAGTTCCACGAGTGTGAATCCTTTTCTGTCTTTCAGTATGTTGCCCTCAGCCATTGGTTCCTCCGATGGATGGATTTCATAATATTATACCATTAGTCTGGATTTGCCGATAGAACTTTTGTAATGGCTGGCAGTATTCCTCCCTCGCCTCGCTGAAACTTTTCTAATGGGGTTAAATCCTGCCTTTATCAGGAAAATTGGTATGGGCTCTGCCCCAAATCTCCTGCTACTTTTTGCTCGCCCAAAAAGTAGCGCAAAAAGGGCGCCCCAGGAAAGTTTCCAGGCGTTCCGCTCGGTCGGTCTCCGCTGAATTAATTCCAACTCGGCTCCGCCTCAAACACGAATTAATTCTTAACGCTCCGACTGCCCTCGCTCCACTGAAACTTTCCAATGGGGTTTATCAGGATTTAAAAAGTTGCACCAATACTATCTTGCTTGTCTGTTTTTTAGCAGTGATTCCGGGATTAACCGTTCTTCTTGACTGTCTATTCCCTGCGTGTTAGGCTTTTGTGTGGGCTTTGAGTATATAGACATTTCCGGAGACGCAGGGGTAAGGGCATCTGGCGATACTCTTGCCGAGGCGTTTGTCAATGCGGCTTTAGGCATGTACAGCCTGATTACCGACCTTGACAAAGTAGGGGAGGGAAAACAACTCAGGACTTCAGCCGAAAGCCATTCACAAGAGTCGCTTCTTGTAGCGTGGCTTAATGAGCTGGTATTTCAGTTTGACACATACGGTTTTATAGGAAAGAAAATAAATATAGAAGAGCTGAGCGATACAAAGATAGTCGCTGTTCTGTCAGGCGAGGACTTTGACCCTGAAAGACACGAGCAGAGGCTGCTTATAAAAGCGGCAACGTATCATGATTTAAAGATAGAGAAAGGAGACGGCAAATGGCAGATAGAGGTTATATTCGATATATAAAGGGGGTGATTTTATGGCAGTAGAAGGACTTAAAAGACGTGACGCCACGAGTCTTGAAATCCCTCAGAGTTACAAGCCGGGCATGCGGGTAAAAGGCATCATCTATGTGGATGAGACCCTTGAAGATGTGCTTGATGAAAAATCCGTAGTGCAGGTGGCTAATGTAGCGATGTTGCCCGGAATAGTCGGTGCTTCGCTTGCAATGCCTGACATACATACCGGTTACGGGTTTGCTATTGGCGGTGTCGCTGCTTTTGACATCAAGGAAGGGATAATATCACCAGGTGGCGTAGGGTATGACATAAATTGAGGGGTTAGGCTCCTCAGGAGCAATCTCACGAAAGAAGAGGTTGTTCCGAGGCTTAAGGACCTCGTCGGGGTCCTTTACAATGAGATACCGTCAGGTGTGGGTTCAAAGGGAAAGCTGCGTCTTAGCCGCGAGGACGAGAGAAAACTTCTTCTTAAGGGTGCAAGGTGGGCTGTAGAGCAGGGCATGGGTGAAGCCTCTGACCTTGAGAAAATAGAATCCGGAGGTGCAATAGAAGGTGCAGACCCTTCGCTTATAAGTGACAAGGCATATGAAAGAGGCAGGGCACAGCAGGGCACATTAGGCTCAGGAAACCACTTCCTTGAGATACAGCACGTGGATGAGATATACGATGAAAAGGCAGCAGACGCACTTGGGCTTTTTAAAGGGCAGGTTACTATCATGATACACACCGGCTCAAGAGGCTTCGGGCATCAGGTGTGTACGGATTTCCTTCAGGTGATGGAAAGGGCTGTAAGCAAATACAAGATAGAGCTTCCTGACAAAGAGCTTGCCTGCGCCCCTTATGACAGTCCTGAGGCACAGGACTATCTTGGGGCAATGAGGGCGGCGGCTAACTATGCATGGGCAAACAGGCAGTGCATAATGCACTGGGCAAGAGAGGCAATCATGGCGGCTATGAAGATTTCTCCTCGTGAGCTGGGACTGTCTCTTATATACGATGTGGCGCACAACATAGCAAAGGTGGAAACACACGAAGTAAACGGCAAGAAAGTAAAGCTCATCGTGCACAGAAAGGGTGCTACAAGGGCTTTCCCGCCCGGACATCCGGAACTGCCTCAGATATATCGCCATATAGGTCAGCCTGTGCTTATTCCCGGAGACATGGGCAGGGCATCTTATGTGCTTCTGGGCACTGAGAAAGCCATGCAGGAGACATGGGGCTCTACGTGCCATGGTGCAGGAAGGGTGATGTCAAGGCATCAGGCTATACGTCAGGCAAAAGGAAGGGCTATAAGCCGGGAACTTGAGGACAGAGGTATAATAGTCAGGTCTGCCGGCAGGGGAACTCTGGCTGAAGAAATGTCAGAGGCGTACAAGGATATATCCAGCGTGGTTGATGTCGTGCATAATGCCGGTATATCAAAAAAGGTTGCAAGACTAAGACCCATAGGCGTTGTAAAAGGCTAAGGCTCAGAGACCTTTTTTATATAAGGAGGTGGTTTGATGGGGATGGTAGTTGAGAAGAAGGTAAACGGCAGGGTATTAAGGCTTCTGCAGGGTGACATAACCGAAAGGGATGTTGATGTAATTGTGAATGCCGCTAACAGTCATCTCAAGCACGGCGGTGGTGTTGCCGGTGCTATTGTCAGAAAAGGTGGTATGGTCATACAGGAAGAGAGCGACAAGATAGGATTTGTCCCTGTTGGTAATGCGGCTGCAACCACTGCCGGAAAACTTCCTGCAAAGTATGTGATACACGCTGTAGGTCCGAGAATGGGTGAAGGGGACGAAGACAACAAACTTAAGAACGCAGTGCTTAGCAGTCTGAGGCTGGCTGTACAGAAGGGTTTAAAAAGCATATCCCTGCCTGCCATAAGCTCCGGCATATTCGGTTTTCCAAAAGACCGTTGCGCAAAGATACTCGTTGGCGAGTCTTATAAGTTTTTAAAAGAAAACCCCGGCAGTCTTGAGGTTGTGGAGTTCTGCATTTTCGACGACGAGACCCTCGGACATTTCAAAAGAGAGTTCGAGAAGATAGAGTAACAGGTCAGTTTTCAAAGGGGCTAAACTGGCTGGCAAGGAGTCCCATTTTGGTATAGGATATTGACAATTAAAGCCCTTTTTTATTAGTCTATTAAACTGTATTGATTCTAATAATAATCAGGATGGTTGGAGAATGAGGACTCAGTTTGCGAAGAAAGACGAAGTAGAGCGTAAATGGTATGTTGTGGACGCAACCGACCAGGTGCTCGGCAGGCTTGCCACGAAGATAGCCACATATCTAAGGGGCAAGAACAAGCCGGTTTTTACGCCGAACGTAGACACCGGAGACTTTATTATTGTGGTCAATGCCGAGAAGGTAAAGCTTACGGGCAATAAGCTTGAGCAGAAGATTTATTACAGGCATTCAGGCTATCCTGGAGGGCTGAAGGCAGAGACTGCAAAAGACAGGTTAAAGAGAAAGCCAGAGGCAGTCATCAAGGATGCTGTTTGGGGGATGCTCCCGAAGAACAGGTTGGGTAGAGCGATGCTTAAGAAGCTGAAGGTATACAGGGGAGCAGAGCACCCGCACAGCGCACAAAAGCCTGAAGTTTTGCAGTAAAGGAGTTGCAATGGCAGAGATAGTATATAGTGCAACAGGCAGAAGGAAGACGTCGGTGGCAAGGGTTGTCATGACGCCGGGTAAAGGCGAGATTGTTGTAAATAAAAAGCCTCTTGACCTGTATTTCCCAAGGCCGACCCTCAGAATGATGATCAGGCAGCCCCTTGAATTCACCGGCATGTCGGATAAGTATAATGTAACCGCAAAAGTCTCAGGAGGCGGGCTTACAGGACAGGCAGGTGCTTTAAGACACGGTATTGCAAGAGCACTCGTGCAAATAGACAGTGAGCTTAGGCCAAGACTGAAAAAAGAGGGTTTTCTTACCAGAGACCCAAGAGAAAAGGAAAGAAAGAAATACGGTCAGAAGGGCGCAAGAAAGAGATTCCAGTTCTCCAAGAGGTAACCCGGCTACCCGTATGTTAAAAGTCGCCATATGTGGCGGAAGCGGTTATACTGGTGCTGAACTGCTTCGCATTCTGTTAAGGCATCCCAAAGTGCGGGTTGTCGCAGTCACCTCTGAGAGGTCCGCAGGCAAGCCTGTAACTGAACTCTACAGACATCTTTACGAGTATTCAGACCTTGTATTTGAACCTCTAAAAAAGGAGAGGCTTCTTAAGAAAGCCGACCTGTTTTTTATGGCGCTTCCGCATGGTGCATCGCAGGAGGCAGTGGACTTCTTCTTCAGAAACGGAAAGAAGGTCATAGACCTGTCTGCTGATTTCAGACTTAAGAACCCCATGGTGTATGAGCAGTGGTATAAGACCCCTCACAGGTATGAATCCACGCTGAAGGCGGCTGTCTATGGTCTTCCAGAGGTTTACAGAAAGAAGATTTCAAAGACGAGTCTTGTTGCAAACCCGGGCTGTTATCCCACAGGCGCCATACTCGGTCTTTACCCTGCTATCAAAGGCAAGCTGATAGATGTCAGCTCTATTGTTATAGATTCCAAATCCGGCACATCAGGCGCAGGCAGAAAATCTGATGTTGCGTTGTCTTTTTGTGAGGTAAACGAGAGTTTCAGGGCTTACGGCGTTACCACGCACAGGCACACGCCTGAAATGGAGCAGGAAATTTCCCTGCTGTCGAAAAAACCGGTGTCGGTTAACTTCACGCCGCATCTCCTGCCGGTAAGCAGGGGGATACTCACTACAATCTATGCCAGACTCAACTGCCGTGCAGAGCTCAAACGGCTGGTTAATATTTACAAGAGAACGTATTCCAATGAGCCTTTTGTAAGAGTTCTCGATGAGGGTAAGTATCCTGATGTGAGAAACGTAAAAGGCACGAATCTTTGTGAGATAGGGCTGGCTGTGAATAAAACAACCAATACGCTGATAGTTATTACAGCGATAGACAACCTTGTAAAGGGTGCATCAGGACAGGCAGTGCATAACATGAATATCATGATGGGATTTGACGAGGCAACTGCCCTTGATGTCCCTGCCTTACTGCCGTAGTCATGCATCCAAAAGGATTTCTTTTCTCTGCAGTAGAAGCCGCCATTAAAACCCCTGGCAGAAAAGACCTTGCCCTTATATATTCCGAGACTGATGCCGTTATGGCAGGCACCTTCACTGCAAACAGGGTGAAAGCCGCTCCTGTCAAACTCAGTATGAAGAGAGTTAAATCAGGGAAGGGCAGGGCGGTAATCATAAACAGCGGCAACGCCAATGCATGCACAGGCAAAAAGGGAATGTCTGATGCACAGGAGATGACATCGCTTGTGGCATCTTATCTCAATATACCTGAAAGCCTTGTTTATGCATGCTCAACCGGTGTCATAGGCGTTTTACTGCCGATGAAAAAAATAAAACCAAAGATAAAAGCTCTTGTTAAGGATGTTGGAAATGCAGGTATTAAAGATGTGGCAGAAGCGATAATGACGACTGATACTTTTCCGAAGCTCGTAAGCAGGAAGTTGAAGATAGGAGGCAGGGAGGGCGTAATCTCAGGCATATGCAAAGGTGCAGGCATGATAAGACCGAATATGGCTACCATGCTTGCCTTTATCCTTACTGACATTGCAGTTGAAAAAGATGCTCTTGGAAAGGCTCTTAAAGAGGCGGTTGAAAACTCGTTTAACAGAATCACAGTAGAGGGCGACATGTCCACAAACGACACCGTGCTTGCGATGGCAAACGGCATGCTCGGAAACCCTGCGATAACCACAGGCGCAAGGCATTACGGTTTGTTTAAGAAGGCACTGTCAGAGGTGACATACGAGCTTTCAAGACTGATAATAAAAGACGCCGAGGGTGCAACAAAATTCATTGAGATAGAAGTCAAGGGTGCAAGGACAGAGTCTGAAGCCAGAAAATGCGCATTTGCCATTGCGAACTCTGTTCTTGTAAAGACGGCTGTTTACGGCTCTGACCCTAATGTAGGCCGTATCATGGCGGCACTGGGTTATTCAGGTGTGGATGTAAAAGAGGAAAAGACCGATGTGTATATCGGGAAGGTTAAGGTTATAAATAAAGGGGTTTCGACAGACAGGCAAAAGGAGGCACGAAAGGAGCTTAAAAAGAAAGAAGTAAGGATAGCCGTGGAGCTTCACTCAGGCAGGGCAAAGACAAAAGTGCTTACCTCTGACCTGACAGAAGAATTTGTCCGGTTCAATGCCGAATACACGACCTGAAGGGTCGCAGCCTCCTTATTGAAGTAAACTGTGTGTCAACCTTAACGGGGGTGAATTAAGACAATGGGGTTTAACGAGTCGGATTACAGAGAAGTCATATTAAAATGTCCTTTTTGCGGAGAAGTCCCGGAGCCGATGTCCGAAATAGATACGCCTTTTGGTGACACCATAGAGGGCGGCTCCTGTGGTTGTGGAGCTGTTTATGTGTATGACAGAACCGGAAGAAAACTCGGGGAGTCATATACAGAAGCCCTTGTGCTTGCTTATGACTGGGACTACGATGCCGCTTTCTTTACGGCTGAAGAAGAGTATGAAGAGGCAGTTATAAGATTTGACATCAGGATGCGTAAGTTTCTTGGAGGCGAAGGCAATTTCAGGGACAAATCCCCGAAGTTTTATTTTATAAAGAAGAAAAAGAAGTTATAATAAAACATGGCGGTTCTTGAGATAAGAAAATACCCTGATACAGTGCTTAAACAAAAAGCAGAGCCTGTTGAGAAGATAGATGACGGTCTTCAGCGTCTCATAGACGACATGGTAGAGACGATGTATGCTGCTTCAGGCATTGGGCTTGCCGCTCCTCAAGTGGGTGTCTCAAAAAGGCTGATTGTAGTTGATGTCAGCGTAAAGGAAGGCGAGAATATCCCGCTTATTGTGCTTGTCAATCCTGAGATAAAGGAGACAGAGGGTACGGTTGACAGTGAAGAAGGCTGTCTCAGTCTGCCAGGCTTTATAACAACGGTCAAGAGAGCCGAAAAGGTAGTAGTTGAGGGTCTTGACAGGCATGGCAAGAAAATAACTGTATCCGCAGAAGGACTTCTTTCAATGGCGCTTCAGCACGAGATAGACCACCTTAACGGAACGCTTATTCTGGACAGAGCAAGCCTTATAAAGAGGGAATTCTTTAAAAAGCGTCTTCAGAAAAGTCTTTCGAAAACCGGTTAATCAGGATGTCAATAGTATTTTTCGGCACTCCTATGTTTTCCGTCCCTTCCCTTAAGGCGCTGATTGAAGCCGGCGAGAAGGTAAAAGCAGTTGTTACACAGATGGACAAGAAAAGAGGAAGAGGGCGCGCCCTGCTTCCTTCGCCAGTAAAAGAGTTTGCCCTCTCACATGGTATAAATGTGCTTCAACCAGCTACTATGAAAGATGAAGGTTTTATAAAAGAGCTTTCTGCTCTTGCACCGGAGTTTATCATCGTGGTGGCTTACGGAAAGATACTTCCCAGAAGTGTTCTTGATATCCCGTCAAGAGGGGCGATAAACCTTCATGCCTCGCTTCTTCCGAAATACAGGGGGGCTTCTCCTATAACATGGGCAATAGTAAACGGTGAGACCGAAACCGGAGTAACCACGATGTTTATGTCCGAAGGGCTTGACGAAGGCGATATACTGCTTCAGGAGACCGTTAGGATTGATGCTGAGGATACAGCAGAGACCCTTGGCAAAAGGCTTTCAGATATCGGAGGGCCTCTTCTCGTAAAGACGCTTAAGGGCTTGAGGGACGGCTCTTTAAAGCCGAGACCCCAGACAGGCGAGCCGAGTTTTGCCCCTTTGTTGAAGAAAGAAGACGGCAGGATCAACTGGTCAAAGACAGCTGGTGAACTTTATAATTTTGTAAGGGGCATGTATCCCTGGCCTAGTGCTTATTGCTATCTCGGTAATGAGAGAATAAAGCTTCTCAGGGTTAAGCCTGTGGAAGGAGCCGGCAAGCCCGGAGTCATAGAAGAGGTAACAAATGAGTCTCTTTTGGTGGGAACAGGTAAGGGACTTGTCTCTATAATCGAGCTTCAGCCTGAGGGTAAAAAGCCTATGTCTGTTAAGGCATTCCTTCAGGGCAGAAAGATAAAGAAAGGGACACTTATTACATGATAAGTTACAAGTGGCAGAGGGGATTTCTTCTTAAGGTGCTGTATCCTCTGTTTATGTTCATAGGGGCGTTTGTCAAGAAAAAGAAGGAAGCCCTTCAGGGTCTTGTAATAAGACTTAACAACAAGCTCGTTGTAAAGGAAAGACCTCGCACCAGGAGGCTTCTTGTTCTGCTGCCTCACTGTCTTCAGGTTGACGAGTGCAAGATAAGACTGACGCACAACATATATAATTGCGAAAGATGCGGCAAGTGCGAGATAAAAGATTTAATAAACATAGCTGACAGGAATAAACTTGAGCTTTTCGTTGCAACAGGCGGCAACCTTGCAAGACGGATAGTCAGTGAAGTAAACCCTGAGGCAGTCGTTGCAGTCGCATGCGAAAACGACCTTTCAAGCGGTATTGCAGACACCTATCCCCTGCCTGTTTTTGGCATACCCAACGAAAGACCCTTTGGTCCGTGCCTTAATACAAGGGTTGACCTGAAAAAAGTCGAAGAGGCTATAGAACTCTTAAGCAACGGCGCATCATAAAAGCCGTTTCCGGCTTAAAACCCTTTGCACTTTTTTGCTCGGTGGCACAGCCACTTTTTAAGGGCGATTCAAATGGGGCTCTGCCCCAAACCCCGGTTCTTTTCTTGTTCGCCCAAGAAAAGAACCAAAAGAAGGGCGCCCTAGGAAAGTTTCCGGGCGTTACGCTCGGTCGGTCTCCGCTGAATTAATTCAAACTCGGCTCCGCCTCAGACACGAATTAATTCTTAACGCTTCGACTCGAAGCGAGTCTTCGCGCAGAGTCGCTCCGACCTCCCTCGCTTCACTGAAACTTTCCAATGGGGTTAAATCCTATATCTTTATCGGAAAAATTGATATAGGGCTCTGCCCCAAACCCTCTTGCTACTTTTTGCCCGCCCAAAAAGTAGCGCAAAAAGGGCGCCCTAGGAAAGTTTCCGGGCGGCTTACTCGGTCTGCCTCCGGTAAATTTCAGCAAACTCGGTCGGATCGACCTCAAACACGCTGAAATTTTTAACCCTCCGGCAGACCTCGTAAGCCTGAAATTTTCAGA
>Ga0180897_125_pt1 | contig 65509 bp, 82 predicted proteins | sample Deesub1362A_J573_FD_124282 | JGI IMG/M metagenome (GOLD analysis project Ga0180897, IMG submission 124282) | Nitrospirae bacterium JdFR-86
ATGCCGGGAGATAATGTAAATATCTATGTAGAGATGATAGCCCCGATAGCCATGGAGAAGGAAGTCCGCTTTGCCATAAGGGAAGGCGGAAAGACCGTTGGCGCAGGGGTTGTTACGGAGATTATAGAATGAGGATCATAATACTTTTCCAGTGCACAGAGTGTAAAAACAGAAACTACTCGACGATGAAGAACAAGAAGAATACGCCTGATAAACTTCAGTTAAAAAAATACTGCAGGCATTGCCGAAAGCACACCCTGCATAAGGAGACAAAAGCATAAATATAAGGCCAGTAGCTCTAACGGCTAGAGCATCGGACTCCAAATCCGAGGGTTGGGGGTTCGAATCCCTCCTGGCCTGCCATTTTTGAAAACTATGTGGCAGAAGATAAAGCAGTTTTTAAGGGAAGTTAAGATCGAGACCAAGAAGGTGGTCTACCCGTCAAAAGAGGAACTTATCGGTTCCACGTGGGTAGTCATCATAGCGGTGCTGATTGTGTCGTTTTATCTCGGTCTTGTGGATCTTGGTCTTTCAAAACTTGTAAAAGCATTATTGAGGTAATCGTGGCAAAGAACTGGTATGTAGTGCACACATATTCGGGGTTTGAGGAAAAGGTAAAGCTTTCGCTCGAGGAAAAGATACAGAGGAAGCACCTTGAGGACAAGATTACGCGGATACTCATACCCTCTGAAAAAGTCCTCGAGATGAGGGCAGGGAAGAAGAAAGAAGCGGACAAGAAGTTCTACCCCGGGTATATACTCGTGGAAATGGAACTTGATGACGAGACATGGCATCTCATAAGGAGCACGCCTCGGGTGTCTGGTTTTGTCGGCGGGGCAAAACCCGTGCCGATACCTGAGGAGGAAATTGCACTGATACTTCAGCAGCTTGAAAAAGGACCGACTACAGCAGTAAAGACGCAGTATCAGAGCGGAGACCAGGTAAGGATAATAGATGGTCCGTTCTCTAACTTCACGGGCTCTGTGGAAGAGGTTGACATGGATCACGGAAAGCTTCGTGTAATGGTAAGCATATTTGGCAGACAGACGCCTGTGGAACTTAATTTCTTTCAGGTGGAAAAGGCATAAATTAGGAGGAGACGATGGCTAAAAAGGAGGTAATAGCGCAGGTAAAGCTTCAGATACCGGCAGGCAAAGCGAACCCTGCACCGCCTGTGGGTCCGGCACTTGGACCTCACGGAGTCAATATCATGGAGTTCTGCAAGGCGTTCAACGCTCAGACCCAGTCGCTGGGTGACACCATTGTGCCGGTCGTTCTGACCGTGTATGCAGACAGGTCTTTTACATTCATAACGAAGACTCCTCCGGCTTCTGAACTCATAAAGAAGGCGGCGGGAATACTCAAGGGCTCAAGCACTCCAAACAAAGAGACCGTCGGCAAGATAACGGCTGAGCAGGTAAAGTCCATAGCAGAGACAAAACTGCCTGACCTCAATACAAAGAGTCTTGAGGCGGCAATTAAGATCATAAAAGGCACTGCAAAAAGCATGGGCGTTGAAGTCACGGACTGAACCGGAGGTTAAAATGGGCAAAAAATTAGCAAAAGCAAAAGAACAGATAGACAAGACAAAGGAATATACGCTGGAGGAAGCCGTATCGCTCATCAAAAAGACTGCTTATGCAAAGTTTGACGAGACAATAGACCTTGCGGCAAACCTTGGAGTAGACCCGAGAAAATCAGACCAGATGGTAAGAGGCTCTGTGCTTCTGCCTCACGGCACAGGCAAAAAAGTGCGTGTGCTCGTCTTTGCAAAAGGCGAAAAAGTAAAGGAGGCAGAAGAGGCAGGAGCAGACTTCATAGGAGCTGAAGAGCTCGTTGAAAAGATAAAGCAGGGTTGGCTTGACTTTGACAAGGCAGTGGCTACCCCTGACATGATGGGCACAGTCGGAAAAATCGGAAAGATACTCGGACCAAGAGGGCTGATGCCAAACCCCAAGCTCGGTACTGTAACGTTCGACATTGCAAAGGCAGTCAAAGAACTGAAAGCTGGAAAGGTCGAATACAGGGTCGAAAAGGCAGGAATAGTGCATATGCCTATTGGAAAGGTATCATTCCCTGAGGATGCCATCGTTGAAAATGCAAAGGCAGCTATAAAGTCACTACTGAAGGCGAAGCCGGCTACAAGCAAGGGAAGATATCTAAAAAAGGTTTCGTTGTCATCAACGATGGGTCCTGGGGTCAAAATTGATCTCGGAGCACTTGCAATTAAGTGAGCAAACTCTTCATGTACATGTATACAAACGGGCTTTGTCCGTTATTATCCCAGGTCAGAGACAGTAGGTGAGCAATCTTAATTGTCCGTTTGGACTGCCTACCGAGACGCTTTCCCTTGTCTCTGGGAAAGGAGGGGAGAACTGAATAGGGAAGAAAAACAACAGGTAGTAGCAGGACTGAAAGAGAAGTTTCAAAAGGCAAAGGCTATGGTCATTACTGATTACAAGGGCATGACCGTTGCCGAGATGTCTGAACTCAGAGATGCGCTCAGAAGTCCCACAACAGAGTACAGAGTTGTAAAGAACACACTCGCACGAATAGCAGCTGAAGATACGCCGATAGCTGTTGCTAAAGACTTTTTTAAGGGACCTGTGGGTATAGCTCTGGGTTATGACGACCCTACTGTTGTAGCCAAAAGCATACTTGAGTTTGTAAAGAAGAACCAGAAACTCAAGATAAGCAGTAGTGTAATCGACGGAAGGCTCTGCACACCGGAAGAACTGAGGGCCATAGCTGAACTGCCACCGCGTGATGTGCTTCTTAGTATGCTCGCAGGCACAATGCAGGCGCCTCTTGGAAAGCTGGCGCGTCTGCTTTCTGAAACCTTAAACAGGTTCGCATATGCATTGAACGCTTTAAAAGACAAAAAATCCAGCGGTCAGTAGCTTAAGCCGCTTTGATTAAAAAATTATCAGGAGGTCAAACAATGGCAATTACCAAGGAACAAGTTTTTGAGTTTATAGACAATATGACAATCATGGAGATGTCCGAGTTCATCAAGGAGTTTGAGGAAAGATACGGCGTGACGGCAGCTGCACCGGTAGCAGTGGCAGCAGCTGCACCAGGAGCAGCAGCCGCAGCAGGAGCTGCTGAAGCCGCAGAAGAAAAGACAAGCTTTGACGTAATACTGTCTGCCGCAGGCGACAAGAAAATACAGGTCATCAAGGTCGTAAGAGAAATTACCGGTCTTGGACTGAAAGAAGCAAAAGAGCTTGTAGACAGTGCACCAAAACCAGTAAAGAGCGGAGTCTCGAAAGAAGAGGCTGACCAGATAAAGGCAAAGCTCGAAGAGCAGGGAGCTGTAGTAGAAGTAAAGTAGTCAACGGTGAATAGTCGGCAGTGAATAGTGACAAATGCTATTCACTAAATACTAAAAACTATTCACTTAGATAGGGAGATATATGGCAAGAGCTTTAAGAGAAAGAGTAAATTTTGGCAAGGTGCCGCCAATCCTTGAGGTGCCTAACCTCATAGAGGTGCAGATAAAATCCTACGAATCGTTCCTGCAGAGGAACGTAAGTCCGGAAAAAAGGCAGGATATAGGACTTCAGGGCGCACTTAAGAGTGTTTTTCCGATAGTGGATTACAATGAAACCGCTTCGATTGAATTCATTGAATACACTATTGGAGAGCCGAAGTTCACAGTCAGGGAATGCCTTCAGAAGGGGTTGACGTATTCAGCTCCTCTGAAGATAAAGGTCAGGCTCAACCTGTGGGAACCGACATCTGACAACAAAAAGCGGCTCAAGGACTCAAAGGAGCAGGAAGTTTATATCGGCGAAATGCCTCTTATGACTGAAACTGGCACTTTCATTATCAACGGCACGGAAAGAGTCGTTGTAAGCCAGCTTCATCGTTCCCCAGGGGTGTTCTTCAGCCATGACAAAGGCAAAACCCATACAAGCGGAAGACTCCTTTATTCCGCAAGAGTAATACCTGCAAGAGGCTCATGGCTGGATTTTGAATTCGATTCAAAAGACATCCTCTACGTGAGAATAGACAGGAGGAAGAAACTTCCGGCGACCATAGTGCTCAAAGCACTCGGATATTCAAACGAAGACCTGCTGAAAATCTTCTATCCTGTTGAGAAGATAAAAATAACAGCCGACGGCTTCAAGCGTCCAGTAAGCGACATCCTCATAGGCACAAGAACCAGAGAAGCCATAACAGAGCCTGACTCAAAGGAAGTCATTGCAAAAGAAGGCAGTAAGATCACACGTGCGGCGATAAAAAAGATGGAAGCCGCGGGAATCACTGAGATACCGATATCAAGAGACGAGATAATCGGCAGGATTACCATCAAAGACGTAATAGACCCTGAAACAGGAGAGGTGATAGTTGAAAGCAACGAGGCTATAACCGAAGATATTCTTAACAAGATATTAGCCCTGAAGATAGACGCGCTCGAACTGCTCTTCATCGACAACGTGCACTATTTGCCTTCCCTCAGGGATACGCTCCTTACAGACAAGGTTACCACGCAGGAAGATGCACTTGTAGAGATTTACAAGAAACTAAGACCAGGCGAGCCGCCCACCATCAGCGCTGCAAAAGAACTGTTCGACGGGCTGTTCTTCGACCCGAAGAGATACGACCTTTCACCTGTGGGCAGGCTTAAGATTAACAAGAGACTGAACCTTGATATCCCACTGGATACAAAGGTTCTTACTGACAAGGACATAATCGAGATAGTCCGCTATCTTCTGTCTTTAAGGACAGGCAAGGGAGAAGTGGACGATATCGACCATCTTGGAAACAGGCGCGTAAGGGCAGTAGGCGAGCTGCTTGAAAACCAGTTCAGGATAGGGCTTGTGAGAATGGAGCGCGCAATAAAGGAAAAGATGACCCTTACTGAGCTGGAAGATGCAATGCCTCATGACCTTGTCAATGCAAAGCCTGTGATGGCGGCTGTAAAAGAGTTTTTCGGCTCAAGCCAGTTGAGTCAGTTCATGGACCAGACCAACCCGCTTTCGGAGATTACACATAAAAGAAGGCTTTCTGCTCTTGGACCTGGTGGTCTTACAAGGGAAAGAGCCGGCTTTGAAGTCAGGGACGTACATCCAACTCACTATGGAAGAATCTGTCCGGTTGAAACACCTGAAGGTCCGAACATCGGACTCATAACCTCTCTTGCCGTATACGCAAGGGTAAATGAATACGGGTTTATCGAGGTCCCTTACAAGAAGGTTGAAAACGGAAGGGTCACCGATAAGATAGAGTATTTCTCAGCGATAGAGGGCGAAAACTTCGTCATAGCAGAGGCGACAGCACCTGTAGATAAGAAAGGCTACCTCATAGGTGACACTGTTCCTGCCCGTGTGGGCGGAGACTTCAGGATTGTAACTCCGGAGGAAGTGCAGTATATGGATGTCTCCCCCAAGCAGATAGTCGGTGTGTCTGCCTCGCTCATTCCGTTTCTTGAAAACGACGACGCAAACAGGGCACTGATGGGCTCTAACATGCAGAGGCAGGCAGTGCCTCTGTTGCAGGCTGAAGCTCCGGTAGTCGGCACAGGTATTGAGCATGCAGTGGCAAGAGACTCTGGCTCAACTGTTATTGCAAAGAGGGCAGGAGTCGTCGAATCAGTAGATGCCACAAGGATTGTCGTCAGTGCCAAAGACGGAGGCGTAGATATTTACAGGCTCGTCAAGTTCCAGAGGTCAAACCAGGCAACAAACATAAACCAGAAACCCATAGTCTCCGTGGGCGACAAGGTGCAAAAAGGAGACATACTGGCAGATGGCTCATCAACGGACAAAGGCGAGCTTGCATTGGGCAAAAACGTCCTTGTGGCGTTTATGCCGTGGGGAGGCTATAACTTCGAAGACGCCATACTTATAAGCGAAAGACTTGTTAAGGATGACGTATACACTTCCATTCACATAGAGGAATTCGAGATAGAAGCAAGGGAGACAAAGCTCGGTCCTGAAGAGATAACAAGGGATATACCGAATGTTGGAGAAGAAGCACTTAAAAACCTTGATGAAAGCGGAATCATAAGAATCGGTGCTGAAGTCAAACCAGGGGATATTCTCGTAGGCAAGGTTACTCCCAAGGGAGAGACCCAGCTTACACCTGAGGAAAAACTCCTGAGGGCAATCTTTGGAGAAAAGGCAGAAGAAGTCAAGGAAAGCTGCCTCTATGTTCCGCCTGGAATTGAAGGCACTGTAATCGACGCACGCGTGCTGACCAGAAAGGGCATGGAAAAGGACAAGCGGGCAAAAAGCATAGAGGAAGACGATATACTGAGACTTCAGCGCGACCTCGAAGAAGAAATCAGACTGACCAAGGAAGACAAGAAGAGAACCAAGGTTGACGAATACATCCAGTATCTTGAAAAGAGATACGATGAAAGAATTGACAGTCTCAAAAAAGGAGATGAACTTCCGCCCGGCGTCAACAAAGTTGTAAAAGTCTACATTGCAATGAAGCGCAAACTTCAGCCGGGTGACAAGATGGCAGGCAGGCACGGAAACAAAGGCGTAGTATCCGTAGTTCTTCCTGAGGAGGACATGCCCTACCTGCCGGACGGCACACCAGTTGACATAGTGCTCAACCCGCTTGGCGTGCCTTCGAGAATGAACGTTGGTCAGATACTTGAGGCTCATCTTGGATGGGCAGCAAGGACACTGGGAATTTACGTGGCAACCCCGGTCTTTGAAGGCGCAAAGGAAACAGAGATAAAAGAGCTTCTGAAGAAGGCAAAACTTCCGGAAAACGGCCAGATTACCCTTTACGACGGCAGAACCGGCGAGCCTTTCAAAAGACCGGTTACAGTAGGCTATATGTACATGATGAAACTGCATCATCTTGTAGATGACAAGATACACGCTCGTTCAATTGGTCCATACTCGCTTGTAACGCAACAGCCTCTTGGCGGAAAAGCGCAGTTTGGCGGTCAGAGACTTGGAGAAATGGAAGTCTGGGCACTGGAGGCATACGGTGCGGCGCATACACTACAGGAATTTCTCACTGTCAAAAGCGACGACATTGCAGGAAGGGCAAGAACATATGGCGCTATAGTCAAAGGAGAGCCTACGTTCGAGCCGGGTATTCCTGAATCCTTCCATGTGCTTATAAAAGAACTCCAGAGTCTTGGACTCGATGTAGAACTCTTGGAGAAAAAAGTTAAGGGGGAATAAACTTTGACAGAAAATCTATATTCGCTTTTTCAAAAACCAAAGAACCCGACAGACTTTGAGGCAATAAGAATAAAGCTTGCCTCGCCCGAAAAGATAAGGGAATGGTCTTTCGGCGAGGTCAAAAAACCAGAGACCATCAACTACCGTACATTTAAACCTGAAAGGGACGGTCTTTTCTGCGCAAAGATATTCGGTCCTATAAAGGACTGGGAATGTATATGCGGGAAATACAAGCGCATGAAGCACAGAGGCGTTGTCTGTGACAAGTGCGGCGTTGAGGTCATACAGTCCAAGGTCAGACGCCAGAGGCTCGGCCATATAGAGCTTGCTACTCCGGTGGCGCACATCTGGTTCCTGAAAGGTGTTCCAAGCAGAATAGGAACGCTCCTTGACATGACCATGAGACAGCTCGAAAGAGTCCTTTACTTCGAAAACTACATTGTCATCGACCCCGGAGATACGCCTCTTAAGGAAAAAGACCTCCTCACTGAGGAGGAATACAAAAAGATGACCGCTGAGTATGGCTCGAAATTCAAGGCAGGCATGGGCGCAGAAGCCATCAGAGAACTCTTAAGAAAGGTCAATCTTGAAGAACTCAGCGCAACGCTTAAACAGCAGATTAAGGAAGCCCAATCCTTAGGCATAAAGAAAAAACTCACCAAGAGACTTAAGGTTGTTGAAGCGTTCAGGCTTTCAGGCAACAAGCCGGAATGGATGATAATGGACGTTATTCCTGTGCTTCCGCCTGACCTGAGACCGCTTGTGCCGCTTGAAGGCGGCAGATTCGCTACAAGCGACCTTAATGACCTTTACAGAAGAGTCATAAACAGGAACAACAGGCTCAAGAGACTGATGGAGCTCAAAGCGCCAAGCGTAATCATAAAGAACGAAAAGAGAATGCTTCAGGAATCGGTTGACGCACTGTTTGACAACGGAAGAAGAAGCAGGGTTCTTAAGGCTGCAACAAAGAGACCGCTTAAGTCTCTAAGCGATATGATAAAAGGCAAACAGGGTCGCTTCAGGCAGAACCTGCTTGGAAAGAGGGTTGACTACTCAGGCCGTTCCGTCATAGTGGTCGGTCCTGAACTCAAACTGCACCAGTGCGGACTGCCCAAGAAGATGGCTCTTGAGCTTTTCAAGCCGTTTTTGTTCAACAAGCTTGAAGAAAAAGGACTGGCTACAACAATAAAGCAGGCAAAGAAACTTGTGGAAAAGGAAAGACCTGAGGTCTGGGACCTGCTTGAGGAAGTGATATCCGAGCATCCGGTGCTTCTTAACCGTGCACCTACACTTCACAGGCTTGGCATCCAGGCATTCGACCCGGTGCTTGTAGAAGGCAAGGCGATTAAACTTCATCCGCTGGTCTGCACGGCTTTCAACGCTGACTTTGATGGTGACCAGATGGCAGTGCACGTGCCGCTTTCAATAGAGGCGCAGATAGAAGCCAGAGTGCTTATGATGTCCGTTAACAATCTGCTTTCTCCTGCAAACGGAAAGCCTATTGTCACGCCGACGCAGGATATGGTCCTGGGCATCTACTACCTGACTAAAGAAAAGAAAGGTGCAAAAGGAGAAGGCAAGATTTTCAGTGGACCGGAAGAGGTCAGGGCAGCTTACGATGCCGGCGTGCTTGAGGAACATGCAAAAATAAAGGTCAGGATTAACGGCGAACTCGTAGATACCACATGCGGAAGGGTAATCTTCAGCGAGATACTTCCTAAAGTCGTGCCCTACTCCATGGTCAACAGGGATATAACAAAGAAAGAACTTGTAAAGATAATAGACTACTCGTTCAAGAAGGCAGGCAAGAGAGAAACCGTTATCTTTCTGGACAACCTTGAGAAACTCGGTTTCCACTACGCTACAGAATCCGGCATATCAATCTGCATGTCAGATATGCATATCCCCTCAAAAAAAGCAGAGCTCATACATGCAGCAGAGCAGGAGATTATCGAGATACAGAGGCAGTATGCAGAGGGACTCATAACCTACGGTGAAAGATACAACAAGGCAATAGACATCTGGGCGAATGTCACCGAGAAGGTTGCTGACGAGATGATGAAAGAACTTGGTGCAGAAGACGGAAAGACACTATCTGAAGAAGAGCTTGAAGAGAAGAGGTCTTTCAACAGCATCTTCATGATGGCTGACTCTGGCGCAAGAGGCTCTACTGCCCAGCTCAGACAGCTTGCAGGTATGAGAGGACTCATGGCAAAGCCGTCAGGAGAAATCATAGAGACACCGATTACTGCAAACTTCAGGGAAGGGCTTTCACCGCTTCAGTACTTCATCTCCACACACGGCGCAAGAAAAGGACTTGCAGACACTGCACTTAAGACGGCAAACTCCGGATACCTTACGCGCAGACTTGTGGACGTGGCACAAGATGTCATAGTCATAGAGGAAGACTGTAAGACCACTGACGGTATAACAATCACAGCGCTTGTAGAAGGCGGTGAGATAATACAGCCGCTTGAGGAACGTATCTTAGGCAGATATGCCGCTGAGGACATAAAAGACCCTATAACCAAAGAACGCATTGTCAAAAAGAACGAAGAGATAAATGACGAACTCGTGCAGAAGATAATTGATGCAGGTATTGACAAGGTAAGGATAAGGTCTGTGCTGACATGCCATTCAAAGTTCGGCATATGTGCAAAATGCTACGGTCGCGACCTTGCCAGAGGCGAGCCTGTAGAGATAGGAGAGGCAATCGGAATAATAGCAGCACAGTCCATTGGAGAGCCTGGCACCCAGCTTACGATGAGAACATTCCACATCGGTGGTGCGGTTTCAAAGGTCGTAGAGCAGACCGTGCTTGAGGCGAAAAACTCCGGCACTGTAAAGTTTATCAATATAAACACAGTCAAAAACAGGGAAGGTCTGCTCGTGGTGATGAACCGTAACGGCAGTATTGCAGTTGTGGATTCAAAGGGCAGGGAAAAGGAGAAATACTCTGTTGTCTATGGAGCAAAACTCAGGGTTAAAGACGGTGAAAAGGTAGAAGCAGGACAGAGACTCCTTGAGTGGGATCCGTATTCAAGCCCGATACTCACAGAGGTTGGAGGAAGAGTTGCACTCGGAGATATCATCGAAGGTGTAACTGTCAAGGAAGAGGTTGACGAGACCACCGGACTTTCCCACAAGGTTATCATAGACTACCCTGCGAACATGCGTCCGAGAATCTCTATAAAAGACCCGCACGGCAAGGCAACGCAGAAGATACCAGGGACAAATACTCCAGCGCGCTACCTGCTGCCTGCTGGTGCTCACATACTTGTTGAGAAGAACGACATCGTATATCCTGGTGATGTCCTTGCAAAGATACCAAGAGAGACCACAAAGACAAAGGACATAACCGGAGGTCTCCCAAGAGTCGCTGAGCTGTTCGAGGCAAGAAGGCCCAAAGAGCAGGCTATCGTTGCGGAAATAGACGGCATGGTGGAGTTCAAGGGTGTGCATAAAGGCATGCGTGTGGTTGTGGTCAAAGGCGGAACAGAACAGAGAGAATACCTTATCCCAAAGGGTAAGCACGTGAGTGTCCACGAAGGCGACTGGGTCAGGGCAGGAGAACCTCTGATGGACGGCTCAGTCAACCCGCACAGCATACTGGACATACTCGGCCCTAACGAGCTTCAGCGCTACCTTGTGGACGAGGTGCAGAAAGTCTATAGGCTTCAGGGCGTTTCTATAAACGACAAGCACATTGAAGTCATCGTAAGACAGATGATGCGGAAGGTATTGATAGAAGACCCTGGAGACACTAACTTCCTCATTGGTGAACAGGTCGACAGAATGGTCTTCCAGGAAACGAACGAGAAGGTCAAAAAGGAAGGCGGTAAGCCGGCACAGGGCAAGCCACTGCTTCTGGGCATAACAAAGGCGTCTCTGACAACTGAAAGCTTTGTGTCCGCTGCATCCTTCCAGGAGACCACAAGGGTTCTTACAGAGGCAGCCATAAACGGTCAGATAGACGAGTTAAGGGGTCTTAAAGAGAATGTAATCATGGGGAGGATTATTCCTGCTGGAACAGGTATGGCGAGATACAGAAATACCCATGTCAAGAGAGAGTTGCCTTTGCTGTCTGAGTTTGCAATCGAAGACTCACAGGAGAGCACTAACTGATTCTTCTGCCCTCTGAAGAAAGGGGTTAATGAGGTTCATTGCAGATGCAATGCTTGGGCGCCTCGCAAGATGGCTGAGGCTGTTGGGATTCGACACGCTCTATTACCCGGATATCACTGACCAGAGACTTCTGAAACTCGCACGGCAGGAAGAAAGATTTATATTGACCAGAGATTCACACTTTCAGAGGAAAGATATCGAGACCTGCCTGTTCATAAATTCGGACGACATTGACAGGCAGGTCTTTCAGGTAATCACAGACCTCCACCTCAGACTGCCGGATAAAAGCAGGTGCGCAAACTGTAACGGTGTTCTCGAAACCGTAAAGAAAAAAGAAATAGCTGACTCTGTGCCAGAATACGTATACCTGAACTTCACACACTTCCAGAGATGCCAAGGCTGCGGTAATGTTTACTGGGAGGGTTCTCATTATCAAAGGCTCAGGCAGAAAGTGCAGGAGTTTTTGAAACATTCCGCTCGGAGTGAAAATTGAAACCGATGAGAAGACAGCTCATTATCTCCATATTCCTGATATTCGTGGTCATAGCCCTAGGCACCGTGGGCTACAGCATATTCGAAGGATGGGGACTGTTCGACTCACTTTACATGACGGTCATCACCATAACCACTATAGGCTTCAAAGAGGTGCACGAGTTGTCTGCAACCGGCAGGGCATTCACAGTAGTGCTGATATTTTTCAGTGTAGGGGCTGTCTTCTACAGCCTGAACAATGCAGCAAGAATACTGATTGAGGGAGAGTTAAGAGATATCTTCGGGAGGAGAAAAGTGAAGAACAAGATCAAACGCTTAAAAGGGCATTACATTGTATGCGGCTACGGCAGAATGGGCAAGATCATCTGTAAAGAACTGAAGAACACAGGTGTTGATTTCGTCATCATAGAGAAAGGGCATATACCGGAAGCAATGGAAAACGACCTTCTTTTTGTGCAAGGCGATGCAACACTGGATGAGACACTAAGGGAAGCAGGCATTGCGAAGGCAAAAGGACTCATTTCTGTGCTTTCCACTGATGCTGAAAACCTCTATGTGGTTCTGAGCGCAAGAGGACTAAACCCTTCTCTGAACATTGTAGCAAGGGCAGTGGAAGAAGGCTCAGAGCAAAAACTTATCAGGGCAGGTGCAGACAGGGCCTTGTCCCCTTATTATATAGGCGGACAAAGAATCGCACATACAGTGCTTAAACCCGCAGTCGTGGACTTCATAGAATTCACAACGCGGGCAGGAAATATAGACATACGAATGGAAGAAATACGCGTGGAGGAAGGTTCGCCAATCGCAGGACAGACGCTTGACCAGTGCGGCATAGGCAGAGAACTCGGTATACTTGTAGTCGCTATAAAAAAGCAAACCGGTCAGATGGAGATAAACCCGACGTACACGACATCAATAGTTTCAGGCGACACCATCGTTGCCATAGGCGAAGTATCAAAACTCAGTGCACTTGAAAATATGGCTAAGAAAAAATGAAAAGTAACATCCTTCTCATTGCAGCAGCAATATTCATCATTTCTGTAATAATAACGCTCAATCTTTTCTTTCAGCAGAATTATCAGGCGGAAATGGCACAGCAGTTCAATAAACAGCAGTTGCTTCTTGCAGAGACCATCTCCGGAAACATACAGCGCAGCCTCGAACACCTGAAGGCAATGTCCGTGACCCTTGCCAGACTACTTGGAAATACCTCTCTGGAAAGAGCAGACCTTGCTGACTTCGTCTCAGACGCATTTGCAGACGTAGGAACAGATATCAGGCTTGACCTTAGAATTTTCGACAAAAACGGTGCTTTAAAATACAGCAGTCTGTCACAGCCTATGGACATCAGCGACCACGTGTTAATAGAGAAAGCGAAGAAACTTCAGGCAGGAAATACAGTAGTGCTTAACAGAGCCGACTTGCAGGAAATCCGCTTTGCCACACCAATTTACAATGACGAAGGGTTGCAGGGGGTAATAGTGCTTAACCTCTGCCTTAACTCCATAAACAGAAAATTCATTGAACCTATAAAGTCAGGAAGTAAAGGCTACGCATGGATGATGGATGCAAGCGGAACACTTCTTTATCATCCGACACAGCCGGAAATGATAGGCAAAAACCTTTACAGGGCTGATGCCTCTTGCTTTAAATGCCATACTTCTTTTGAGGTGGAAAAAAAGATACTGGACAGCGGAGGCACAGGCGTGCAAAGCTACATCGCACCTTTCGGCGAGGACAAAATCATCGCATTCTCAAGAATACAGCTGTCACCTACAGACTTCTGGATAGCATGTGTGTCCATACCCTACACCGAGGTAACTGCAAGTATAAGAAAAAGCATGAAACTGCATTCAATACTTGTCCTTGCCATATTCGGCACTACTGCAATCGCTGCATTCACAATAGTAGTGATAAACAGAAAGAGGATAAAGGCAGAAGAAAGAGCAAAACACGAGGCAGAACTCGAACGATATGCTGCTGAACTTGAAAGAGCCGTAGAAAAACGAACACTTGAGCTTATAAGCGAAAAGGAAAAGCTCGATACCATAGTCAGCACTCTTGATGTGGGAATCTTCCTTGCAGACCACAATAAAAAGATTATCTGGGTCAACAGAACACTAAAGGACTGGTTTGGCGAAGACAGGATTAATGATCTAAACCTTGAAGACATCTACGGAGGCGCAGAGGTTAGCTCCACTGTCAACAATAAAATGATTCAGGAAGTCGTCTACCACACACTTGGTAAAAGAAAAGGATATTTTCAGATAACATCAACCCCTCTTGTTGGACCAGACGGTAATATGCAGCTTCTCGGGCTTATACATGACATAACAGAGATAAAGCGATTTGAGGAACAGATGGCACATTCGGAAAAACTTGCCTCTCTTGGACGCCTCACCGCAGGCATCGCACACGAAATAGGAAACCCGCTGACATCCGTATTCTCCTTCCTGCAGATACTCAGAGAAAGAGAAACCGACGACTTTAAAAAGGAAAGCCTTGACACAATCCTCTTTCATATAAACAGAATTGCAGAGATTGTAAGACAGCTCTCAGGCATGTCAAAACTTCCTCCGACCGAATTCAAAGAGGCACAAATCAATGACCTCATTGAATCCTCCCTCCTGCTCATGCAATATGACAAGAGGGCAAAAGCCATATCAGTCAAGAAAGAGCTTTCACCCTTACCTCCGGTGGTTACAGACGCAAACCAGTTGACACAGGTCTTCGTTAACCTGATACTTAACGCTGTGGATGCAATGCCAGAAGGCGGAACACTTACAATAAGAACCAGAGAGACCGAAGAAAACATAGTGGTAGACTTCGAAGACACAGGGATGGGAATACCAAGAGAAAACCTCAAAAAAGTCTTTGACCCCTTCTTTACCACAAAAGACAAAGGCACAGGGCTTGGACTCTCTGTAAGCTATAATATCTTAAAGAGGCTTGGCGGAGACATATCTGTCGAAAGCGAGGAAAACAAAGGCACTACATTTACCGTAACCATTCCGAAGAAAAAACATGAATAAGATACTTGTTGTAGACGACGAAAAAGACATCTGCAGGGCTTTAGAGTTTCTGCTTTCAGGCGAGGGATACTCTGTCACGACAGCGCTGAGCGGAGAAGAAGCCATAGAACTGCTTAAGAAAACAGATTTTGATGTCGTGCTCACAGACCTCAAGATGGATAAGGTGGACGGCATAGCCGTGCTGGAGGAGGCAAAAAGACTCAACCCTGAAACAGCAGTTATTCTAATGACTGCATATGCCTCTGTGGAGTCTGCTGTTGATGCAATGAAAAAAGGCGCATCGGATTACATAGTCAAGCCCTTTATAAACGAAGAGATACGGCTGACAATAAAACGGGTGCTTGAACAGATGCGTCTTCAGTCAGAAAACATCGCCCTTAAAAGAGAACTCAGTCAACGCCGGGGAAGATGCAAAGAGATAGTCTTTAACTCCGAGTCCATGCACCGGATATTTGACCTGCTTGATAATGTAACTCCTACAAAGAGTAATATCCTTCTGCTTGGGGAATCCGGCACTGGCAAAAGTCTTATAGCCGAGACCATACACTGTAACAGTCCAAGAAGAGACAAGGCTTTTATCTCTGTAAACTGCTCTGCAATACCTGAGACCTTGCTTGAATCAGAACTCTTCGGCTACAGAAAAGGCGCATTCACAGGTGCAGTCTCTGACAAAAAAGGACTCATACTCATGGCAGACGGAGGCACACTCTTCCTTGATGAAATCGGAGACATGCCTCCTGCACTTCAGGCAAAACTCCTTAAGGTGCTTGAATCAGGCGAAGTCCTCCCACTTGGAGATACAAAACCGAAACATTCAGACATCAGGCTTATATCCGCAACAAACCAGAACATAGAAGAAAAAATTAAAAACGGCACTTTCAGGGAAGACCTCTACTACAGAATAAACGTAATAGAAGTAACAATACCTCCACTGAGACAGAGAAAAGAAGACATACCTCTTCTCGTAGACCACTTCATAAAAAAATTCTCTGCCCAGAACCAGAAAAACATAAAAGGCATAACAGAAGAAGCAATGCAGGTTCTTATGAAATATTCATGGCCTGGCAATGTAAGAGAACTTTCAAACGTGATAGAAAGGGCTGTAGTCATTTCAACCGGTGAGATGATTGATGTGAAAAGCCTTCCGCCGAAAATCACCTTTCAGGAGCAAGCCGCCCAGTCCTTGAAGGAAAAGATGAACGAATACGAGAAAAATATAATCCTTACGACATACGAAGCAAACAACCGGAATAAAGAGGCGACTGCCCGTGCCCTTGGAATAGACCTCGCAACACTTTACAGAAAGATGAAGAAACTCGGAATAGGGGATTAGCCCTCAAGCAATTTTCTTAACACTCTCCTTATCCACTGTCTGGTGAAGTCTCACAGAGCCTATTTTTTCAGGAAGCGTAAACCTTAGTGTGCCTGCAAGGGCTTTTTTGTCCAGCTCCATTGCCCTGAGCATACCGTCCTTGTCTATGTCCGCAGGCAGTGCGTAAGGAAGACCATAGTCTTCTATGATGGCTTTTATCCTCAAGACCTGAGCTTCATCCATAATGCCCAGTGCCTCTGACAGCTTTGCCTCCAGGTGCATGCCGATTGCCACTGCCTCACCGTGAAGATAGTCAGTATAGCCTGTCACAGTCTCCACAGCATGCCCTATGGTATGCCCATAATTCAATATAGACCTGAGTCCTGCCTCCCGCTCATCCTTTGAAACAACCTCTGCCTTTATCTCGCATGAACGTCTAATAATGTGCGTAAGCGCCTCTTTGTTCAGGTTCAGAATTTCCTGCTTGTTCTTCTCAAGGAAGCTGAAAAACTCTTCATCCCAGATGACACCGTATTTTATGACTTCGGAAAGCCCTGCGAGGAATTCTTTTCTGGGCAGGGTTTTAAGTGTGTCAACGTCTATCCACACGAGTGAGGGCTGCCAGAATGTGCCTATCATGTTTTTGCCAAGGGCATGGTTTACACCTGTCTTTCCGCCTACTGAACTGTCAACCTGTGCAAGAAGCGTGGTAGGAACCTGCACAAACGCAATCCCCCTCATATAAGTGGATGCGGCAAACCCTGCTATGTCGCCTATTACTCCACCGCCCAGGGCAACAATAACAGACTTCCTGTCAAGTCTGTGCTTGAGAAGCTCCCCGTAGATATATTCCACCCAGAGCAGGCTCTTGTATTCTTCTCCGTCAGGTATGGTTACCACAATTGGATTAAACCCGGAAGCCTTCAGCGAATCTGTAACCTTTTCGCCATAAAGCTCATAAACCGTGGGATTGCTTATGACCGCAATATTCGGGCTGAACTTAAACCCTTTAAGAGCCTCGCCTATGCCATCGAGTATTCCGCTTTCGATTACTATATCGTAGCTTCTTTGTCCGAGTTCTACTTTTACTTTCTCCATTTTATTCCCTATGAGGCCGGGGTTTCTTCTTTTATTCTGGCGAGTATTTCCTCTGCTATCTCATGCGGGGTCTTACCTTCGGTGTCTATCATTATGTCTGCCTTTTCATAATACGGCTTTCTGAAGCTTAGAAGCTCTTTTATTTTTTTAATCGGGTCTTCGACCTGAAGCAAAGGTCTTTCGTTGTTGTCCTTTGTTCTTTCGAATATGGTTTCAGGAGTTGCAGTCAGGCAGATGATAACCCCATTGGCTCTGAGTGCATCCATGTTTTCCTGTCTGAGGACTGCGCCGCCGCCTGTCGAGATTATGAGATTTCTGCCCTGTGAAACCTTCTTTATCTCCGCTGTCTCAAGGTCTCTGAAATACGGCTCTCCGAACTGTGCAAAAATCTCAGTTATAGTCATGCCTGCGGTTTTCTCTATCTCTGCATCCACGTCCACCTGATTAAACCCGGTAAGCCGTGCCAATTCCCTGCTTACAGCAGTCTTGCCTGTTCCCATAAATCCGGTAAGAACGATGTTCTTCATTCTGCCCTCTTAAAAACCCCTCAGGGATTTAAGATACGACTTATAGTTTTGTTTTGTCTCTTTGATGCTGTCCCCTCCGAATTTTTCAAGGAAGGCATCGGCAAGAACAAGACACATCATTGCCTCGCCAATGACCGATGCTGCAGGAACAGCACACACATCAGAGCGCTCATAAGCCGCCCTAACCGATTTCTTCGTGATTATATCCACGGACTTAAGAGGTCTTTTCAATGTGGGAATAGGCTTCATCGCTGCCCTTATGATTACAGGCATTCCATTGGTCATTCCGCCTTCTATCCCACCTGCGTTATTGCCCTTTCTGGAAAAAGACTTTTCAGCATGCCTGTAGGAGATTTCATCCATAACTTCTGAGCCAAATCTTTCAGCCATCTTAAACCCCAGACCTACCTCCACTCCTTTTATAGCCTGAATGGACATCAGAGCCTGCGAAAGCCGTCCGTCAAGGCGCCTGTCCCACTGGATGTGGCTTCCAAGCCCTGGTGGAACACCGAGGGCAAAAACCTCAAACACGCCTCCAAGGGAATCCCCCTCTTTTAATGCCCTGTCAATAAGCTCAATCATCCTTTTAGATGCTTCTCTGTCAGGGCACCTTACAGGTGATGCCTCAGCTTTCTTAAATAAAGACATCAAGTCCTTTGCTTGAGGATTGATGCTGACACTCCCTATGCTAGTTACATAGCTTCCGACGGTTATATCGAATTCAAGAAGGAATCTTCTGCAGACTGCACCAAGGGCGACCCTCATAGCCGTTTCTCTGGCGCTTGAACGCTCAAGGATATTTCTTATGTCGTGCACTCCGTATTTCAGTGCACCTGCAAGGTCTGCATGTCCGGGGCGAGGTCTTGTCACCGGCTCTATACACCCATTGTATTGTTTATCAACTGACATTGCTTCGTGCCAGTTCTGCCAGTCCTTGTTCTCGATAACAAGTGTTATTGGACTGCCGATTGTCCTGCCCCATCTTACGCCTGAGAGAATCTCCACACGGTCGGACTCTATCTTCATGCGTCCGCCTCTTCCGTAACCGGTCTGCCTTCTTTTAAGCTCCCTGTCTATGTCATCAGAACAAAGAGGAAGACCTGATGGAATGCCTTCAAGCACTCCGGTAAGCGCTCTTCCGTGCGATTCTCCTGCAGTAAGAAATCTAATAGTTCTCATAGCCTGAAATTACCCGCAGGTATTATATGTGGTATACGCGGAATTTTCAAATGGGCAAAGCTCTCTACGGATTTACAGTTACGTTTGCAATTGCGGTTGCACCGACTGAATCCTCAACCGTAGTTTCTGATGCAACCACATCAGGGTCTATTGTAAAGGATGTAATGCCTTTGCCGAGTGCGCCCGGGCTTGCAATAATAGAGGCATTATCAGAATACACATAAAGGGCGCGGCTTTCATAATATGTTCCGCTTGCAATTGGAGGAGCACCGTCTGTTTGTGCAGAAAACTCCACGTAGCTATGAGATATTTAAAAAGTCTCTTCCGCCCTTTCGACAATCTTCGGTGTTATAAGTATAAGAAGCTCAGTTTGAGGTTTCTGCACAGTCCTTGTTTTAAACAGCCAGCCTAAGATCGGGATTCTGCTTAGAAGCGGAATCCCTGTATCGCTCTTACTGTCCTCGCTTGTATAAATGCCGCCGAGCACAAGTGTTTCTCCGTCTTTGACAAGCGCTTGAGTCCTTATACTCTTTTTGTCTATTCCTGTTTCGCCGCCTTCAAGCACAACAGGTGAGTCCTTGGCAGCGTCTATTTTCAGCTTTATATAGCCGTCAGGCGTAATCTGCGGGGTCACCTTAAGGTTCAAATTTGCATCCACGAATTCTGTCTTTGTTCCTTCGGCAGTCGTAGTCTGAACCGGTATGCTCTTGCCCTGCACTATCTCAGCCGGCTGATTATCCATCGTAAGGACTCTCGGATTGGCAAGCTTTCTCGACTTGCCGACTGTCTCCAGAGCTTCAAGCGAAAGAGCCACCTGAACCGTGTTACCAGAGCCGATAGTCATGCCGATTCCTGTCTTACGCGCAGCCTCTGAGCCTGCAGTTGCTCCGAAAGAGGTCACAGGAGTATTTACAGAAAAGTCGCCGCTGATAGGAGTGCCCTCCTGCCGGCCAGTAAATGTGCCACCCCATCTTATACCCAGTGTGCTCGTGTAATCGCTGTTGACCTCGACTATCTTCGCTTCTATCAGCACCTGCTTGGGTGGAGTATCCCATCCCTTAATACGCTCCTTTATCTTCGCTATATTTTCCGCTGTATCGTTTATACTGAGGGTGTTCTTCCATTTAAGCAGAGTAATGCTGCCTCTTGGACTCAAAAGCTTTGCGCTCTTAATGGAGTTCAGTATGTCACTTGCATCTGCATAATTTATGGGTATGTCCTCTTGCACAAGCTCTGCTGCCTTCATCCGTGCTTCTTTAAGTCTTACTTCCTCCTGCTGCCATTTCGCAAACACACTGGCAGGAGCAATCGTCAGAATATTGCCTTCTATGGACATACCGAGATTGAACGTCTGAAGTATAATCTCCAGAGCCTGATCCCATGGAACATTCATGAGCTTGAGCGTTATCCTGCCTTTTACCTGAGGGTGAATCACAACATTGTAGCCGCTTACCTCTCCAAGGAACCTGAATATCGGAACAATGTCTGCATCCTGAAAATCAAGAGATATCTTTTTACCTTTATACTTACTCACCGGCTCTGGAACTTCCTCTTCAGCAACTTCTGCCTCAGCTATTTCTGCAACAACCTGCTCCTCTTCCACAGAAAAGGCGATTACAATGGAGTCAGCCTCTGCAGAAGCGGAAAACTCCACTTCCTCTTTAAGATCCACCACAAGCCTTACCTTGCCCTCATGCATTCCATACCTGAGAGCCTTTACAGGATAAATAACAGTATCCGGCAGGGATGCTTCCATGGATACATCCGGAACATCTATCACAATACGGTCTTTGAGCGTAAATACATTCGGTGAAAACAAACCATCACCCTCAATTATCAGCTTCACAGTGCCGTCTGAATAATCGAACCTGACATCGCTTATCTTTGTTGCCTCCTCAGCTTCCGCCTCTTCGGCTACCTCCACCTCTTGCTCAACAGCCTCCAGCTCCTCAACCTCTTCTGCTTCCTCCACGACCGGTAAAACGTCTTCTTCTATCCCTTTCTTCACTGCAAGTATAAGAGAGCCGTCTGTAAATTGCGGCTCTATATTGGAAGGCGAATCAAGCAGTATCTCTATCTTTGTGCCGGACACAGGAGTATCCACCTTCATAACCCTTACTTCCGAGATGCCTGCCTTGTCAGAAACAATCTTTCCTTCTGCTGAACCGACTCCAATACCCGGCAGATCAACAACTACGATGTAAGGGTCCATAGGCTTGTAAATGGTATAAGAAGGAACACTGACACCGCTTAGCTTTACCTCAACAGCATTGTCTGTCACCTCAATACCTGTGATTACCTGCTCCTGAGCAACCGCCTGCCCTTTTACACCGCCGGCGGTGGCACAGCCTATCAGGCTAAGACTTAATAAAAATAAAAGAATATAAATGGCTTTTTTGCTCATTCTACCTCCTCTTCACGGAGTTTTAACACAGTGTCTTGTGGTCTTAATCGCCCCTTGTAGTCACGTATGAACTCCCTTACTATAACTGCATTCTCTGTAATGCGCTTTACCTTTCCCCCATGAATTCCAACAGGCATGTCTTCTTTTAATGTATAGTATTTTCCGTCAGGTAATCCCACAAGTGCATAATATTGCTTTTCATCCCACATTATGGCAATCAGCTTAAACTGACTGACATCATAGTCTTCAACCGGTATCAGCCGTTTTACCTTTCTCTCTTCTTTAGCTTTCTTTGCTGCTGCTATTATCGAAAGAAACGGGTCTCGTCTTCCTTCAGAAGTATATATATAAACCTCTTTTTTGACCTCAAGCTTTTCTTCTGCCTGAACTTGCACAGGCAGAAAACCAATACTCAAAAACACGAGGACAACTGCTAACTTTTTCATCTTGCCCTACCTCTTGGCTTGCCCTTCGCTTTTTCTTCTTCTTCGGCTGCCGTAAAAGTAACTGCAGAAAAGCTTACACGCAGAATTACTTCATCCCTTTTCAGCACTGGATTGGTAAGCTTAATATTGGATATATTCACTATTCTGTCGAGTTCTGTCAAACTGCTGAAGAATTTTCCAAGCTTGTGATAACTTCCGATAAGACTTACCGCTACCGGCACCTCATATACTATGCCGCTTTTATGCTTTCTTCGATCAGCCGGCTTCCAGGAAATTATCTGAAGTCCAGCTTTTATTCCAAGGTCAGAGACCTGTTTCAGCAAAGGCGATATCTCTTTTTCCTCTGGCAGATGCTCTTCCAGCTCTTTAAGCCTCTTTCTGAGCTTTTCATTTTCCACCTTAAGTGTCTCGAGCTTACCAGCCATGCTCTGACTTTTTGCAATGTCGTTTTCCTGCTTCGCTATCTCCTGTCTGAGACTCTCTATCTGTTTATTCTTGGGTATAACAGCCAGAAACACAAATGCCACGACGAACACTATCGTCGGAACTATAGCTATCGCTATGCGAGCAGGCTTTGGAAGATTCCTTATGTCTATCTTTGCCATTCTATATCCTGATCTTTAAAGTAATTTTAAATGAATATACATCTATGCCTTGTTCCTGAGTCTGTCGGGTTTCACGAAGAATTACTTCTTCAAAAAGCTCTGAACCTTTCAGGTTCTGCACATAGTTGACAATGTCAAAATTTGAAAACCCAACCCCGCTAATACTCATGTTCTCACCAGTTATAATCATTGACCTAAGCCACACACCTTCAGAAAGACGCTTGCTCATCTCATCGAGTATCTTGGCAGGCATGCTCTGGTTTTTTGCAAGCTTCTCTATTATCTCCTTCCTCTGCATGAACTTCTTGTTGAGCCTCTCAAAATCCTTTACCTCTTTTATCCTTTCCTGAAGTGCAGCGAGCTTTTTGGCATTTGCAGCCTTTTGTTCTTCAAGAGTGGTTATCTTTGACTTCAAGGAATAAAAGACATAGAAGGATATGACTAGAGAGATGGTCAGGAACAATGCCCCAACCATAACAAAAGTTGGCACTGGTTTAGGTTTTTTCTTTCGTTTAACCGGCAGTAGGTTGACTTTTATCATCTATCCCCCAGCCTTCTTATGGCAAGACCAACAGCGACCGCTGCCATACAGCCTACATCCTCAATATATGTAGTATCGAACTTACTCGGTATGCTTATATTCCTAAACGGCTCTGCAATTTTCACCTCTACTCCCATTCTTTCAGCAAGGAGAGCGGGAAAATCCTTTATAAGAGCACCGCCGCCGCTGAGAACTATCTCGTGGACTTCCTCCTGCAACGTCGTGCTTCTGAAATAATCAAGGGAACGGGTTATCTCACCAACTATTTCCTCAGAGGCAGAGATCAAAACCGCCTGCACATCCTCTTCAGAAACACCTTCTACAGCCTCGCCTTTTTTAAGCCGCTCAGCATTCTCATAACTTATATTGAATTCTTTCTGAAGCACCTCGGTCTGCGTGCTGCTTCCTATGGAACTGTCCCTTGTAAAAACAGACATTCCTCCCTTTAGAACATTTAGATTTATCGTGCTTGCACCTATGTTGACTAAAGCCACATTCTTGTCAGGCTCAATCTCATAGTTAATCTCATACATATTACCCAATGCAAATGCGTTCACATCAACCACTACAGGATTAAGTCCTGCCTCTTTGACAACCGCAGTATACTCATTGATAATGTCCTTTTTGACAGCCACCAGCATAACATCCATCTGCCCTGGCTCTTCCTTAGGACCAAGTATCTGGAAATCAATGTTTACATCTTCTACATCAAAAGGCACATACTGCTCTGCCTCGAACTTTATAGACTCGCTTAATTCCTCTTCTGACATCTCTGGCAAAGATATTCGCCTTATGATAACCGACGCATGGCCGGCAATCCCTATGGCTGCATTCTTTGCACGCACCCGTGCCTTCTTTAAAAGCTCTTTTATGGATTCTACAAGCCTCAGGGAGTCTATTATGGAGCCTTCAACAATAAGCTCAGGTGGAAGAGGAAGCATGTCGAACAACTCGAGCTCATAACCTGCCTTCTTCTCCTTAAGCTGAACAACCTTAAGATAACTTGAGCCAATATCCAGCCCTATCGTGCCTTTTCCACCGAAAATCATTACGTTATTAATACCGAAATTTTCATGGCTTGTCAAGCATTTTTTTCGTTAAATTCATTATTTTTAGACAAATCTTAAAATATTAGTTTAAGGTTTTGGGCAGATGAAAAAGCCTCTCCGGTTTTATTCGGTTGTCGGAGACAACACCAATACCGAAGAGTCTTCCCTCCGGGTCTTTTAATCTCAGATACTCGCCATAAGAGAATTTCTCTGCACCTTTGTATATAACAGTAGTGCCGTTGGATATTAATGAGAAGTCCTTAGATGTCAGAATAATGTCTTTGAGGTGCTCCAAAGCCGCATCTATAGAGCAGATAGCGTTTTTTTTCTGGGCAAGCTCCTCTGGTGTTGCAGCGTCTTCGATTCTGAATTTCCCTATTTTTATCCTTCTTAACTCTGTCATATGAGCACCTGTGCCAAGGGCAGAGCCTATATCATCGCACAGGCTTCTTATATAAGTGCCTTTTGAGCAAGACACCCGAAACTGAAGAAACGGAAGCTCCAGCTTCGTCACAGACAGCTCATATATCTGAACCGTCCTTTCTTTTCTTTCAACCACAATTCCTCTTCTTGCCAACTTGTAAAGAGGCTTTCCCGAGACCTTTACCGCTGAATACATCGGCGGCATTTGTTTAATCGTGCCTTTGAACCTCTCAAGCACACTGTTTATCTGTGCCTCTGTGACAGAGAAATCTTCTTTTTTCTCGATAATCTTGCCCTCTGCGTCATATGTATCAGTGCGTTCGCCGAGTTTCAAAGTCGCGAGGTATTCTTTGTCAAGGTCTGAGAGAAAGCGGGTTATCTTGGTCGCCTCACCGACACAGACTAAAAGGACTCCGGTGGCAATAGGGTCAAGTGCACCTGCATGACCTGCCTTTCCAACCCCAAAATGCTTTTTTACTACATTGACGGCTTCCTGAGAGGTAATGCCCTTTGGCTTGTCTAAGATGACGACTGCATGCATTTAAATATTTTAGCAGAGTTTCTACCTAATATAAATTCCATACAGACTGTAGACAAAGTGTCCTGTTATTGTAAGGGTGTCCTCCTGCCAGCTTTCAGGCAGGGGCCAGTAAGGTGCAGCGTCCTGAAGAGCCTGAAGCGCTGCCTCATCAAGTATGCTTTTTCCTGATGTCCTTAAAAGCTCTACATCTCCAAGAGAACCGTCTTTATTTATCACAAACCTTATGTAAAGGTCTCCGTAAATCCCCTTTGATGCTGCTTCCTCAGGATACCTCCATACGCCTTCTATCTTCTCCTTCAGTCTCATCATATAGCCATAATATTTAAACTCCCTTGTGCTGAATGTAACACCATCTTCAACCGGAGGCATATGCTTTTTTGCAAGCATTCCTATAACCTCACGGTCAAAGAGCTTTTGCAGTTGCCCGCCTGGAAAGGCGTGCCTTCCTGCTTCTGCTTTCCCCTTCGAGGCTATCTCCGGCGCTTTCTCTTCAGCAGAGGGCTTTTCAGCCTCAGCCGATACTGCCGGAGGCAACTTCACCAGCCCTGATTCTTTCTTTGCCTCAGTTATTGTCTTTACTTCACTTGAGGCTTCAGGAGGCGGCAGCTCCTTAACTGGTTTTGTCTTCTGCGGGCGAGCATACTCCTTGGGCTTGATGGTCTTTGTCCTTGGGACTAAGGCAGTCTGCTCTCTTATAATCCTTATAAAGTAGGGTTTGCTTATGGCCTTTTGATGTTCATTCAAAGGGATAGAGTAAAGCATAACCAACACAAGAAAATGCGCGGTAAGGGATAACCAGAGGAACCTTCTAAGAGTCAACATCCTACTTATAGTTTAGTATATTGGAGCGGATGGAGGGTCAAACTATGAATTTTCTGAAGATGTTTATATAAGAGAGGAGTGCTCCTTTGTCTGCCTTTTTGTTCAGCCAGAGCCTCATGGAAGCCTCCTGCACATAAGGACGCTCGCATATGGAGACGAACTTTTCCATCGAGGCGTCATCTTTAAGGAAATATCTCCAGAGTCTTTTCATAAGGGAAAACCTTGTATGAAATCTTTTCTTCCAGAGTTTTTTATACTCCGAGGGCTTGTCACGGATTACAGCCTCGGCAGCAAACTGTGCAGCCTTCATTGCATAGTATATTCCCTCAAATGTCAGGGGCATCACCTGTCCTGCTGCATCGCCTGCAAAGAGTATCCTGCCTTTATTGAACACGTTGCTGCCCCACAGGGGCACCTTGTATCCCCTCAGAGAATCGCCTGCAGGCAGTTGTCTTCGCTTAAGGAAGTTTTCATGAAGCGCCCTGAGCCCTTTTATCCGGAAGCCGCCTGTGCCTGTGGAAACGTACTCTCCATGCGGAAAGACCCATGAATAAAACCCTGGCGCATGCTCTGAGCCGAACCAGAACTCACAGGAATCGGTAAGAGGGGATTCAAGTCTCTGGGTAATCACATAGCAGGCCATCGGAGGGGTCACCCCTGCCGACACCAGAGCCCTCGAGTTTATGCCGTCCGCTGCAATAACATAATCAGACGTTATCCTCACAGGGCTGTCCCCTACGATTACCTCGGATATAATCTGCCTTCCGATTTCAAGAAATCTTCTGAAGCGTCCTTGCAGCAACTCCGCACCTGCGTCCTCTGCCTTCTGCCTGAGTATTGAATCAAACTGCCCTCTCTCCACCATGGCGATAAAGCCGCCTTTGAGGTTCACCTCGACTGTTCTGCCTGAGGGGGAGACCATTTTGATCTTCCTTATCTGTTTTTTAACCGGAGCGTACGGAAGGTCAAGCTCTTCAAAGGCGCCAGAAGGTATACCTCCCCCGCATGGCTTGACAAAAGAAAAGTCTTTTTCGACAAGAACAGTATCTACATTGTTTTCAGCAAGCACTCTTGCAGCAGTAGAGCCTGCAGGCCCGCCGCCTATGACAAGCACCTTTGTCCTGAGAGAAGCACTGCTCCTTTTTACTCCAGAATTTGTAACCATCTAAACCATACCAAAAGAAAGAGGAAGTCTGTGTCCTCTTTAAAACCCTGGAGGAAAGGGACAGTGTATGTGCGCCCTCTTTACTCCTGAATGCCCCTCCAGAAAATAAGCCGAAATCTTAAAAAAGAAATCTCCCACTGAGCCTGAAACCGTACCGTCTCTGTTTTCTCCCCATGCAAGGGTCTTCTGGTTATTGTTTACGGCTATTATCAGGTATATATGCTCAGGTCTCATGCTCTGTATGTCCTCTTTGCTCGGTATCGGAAGTCCTTTCGTTGCTCCAAACTGTGTATGTGAGTGAAAATCACCGATTATCTGAAGCTTGTCGAATTTTTCAAGAATAGGCTCTATCTTCTTATGATTTTTTTTGTGATATACAACACCTTTATGCCTTCTGCTTGCCGCCTGAAAACTGAACGCATGTTCCACTATAAACCTGTCCTCAAGTTTATATCCGAGGAGAAAACCAAGACACTCTTTCTTATAAACCTCTGCCGACCCTAAAAGGAGCGCCAAAAAGGCGTTTTCCGACAGATATACCCTCATTTTTAAAAAGCAATGTTTACCTTTCGGGCGGAATCCTCACAGTCATTACCGGACACAAAGCGTTTCTTACAACTTTTGCGGCTGTAGAGCCGAAGAAAACTCTGTCAAGCCCCTTTCTGCTGTGCGTGCTCATTATTATAAGGTCTATTTTATTTTCCTCGGCAAACTGTATAATTTCTTCATACGGCACGCCTCTCAGAACAACACGCTCGATGTCCTTATGTCCCCTGAGTTCTTCAACACAACACCTGTCGAGCTCTTTTTCTGCGCCCTTGTGCATGTCCTTGTAAAGTTCATCCATATTTATGTGCGGCACATACCAGCCAACCGATTGCATAATGTCGTAAATCACATGCACTATGTAGAGTTTTGCATTATACCGCTTCACCATATCAGCTACATACGGGATTGCAACCGCTGCCCCCTCTGAAAAATCCGTTGGAAACAGAATCCTTTTAATTTCCATATCTAAGCCTCCTTGTAGTATTTTGCAGCATCCTCAGGGGATGTAGTCAATATATAAAACCCTGCACCCCATTGAATTCCGGACTCTCTCATAAGCCGTGGTGCCACCTCTATGTGCCAGTGAAAATCATCACCCAGCGTATGCCAGTGGTTTCTTCGCGGTATCCTGTTAGGCGCAGTATGAATAACATAATTATATGCAGGCTCTTTAAGCATTACCCTCATCTTCTTTATAAGCGAGGTCATCACCTGACTAAGGTCTTCCATTTCCTCAGGGCTTGCCTCTTCAAATGCGCATCCGTGCCTCTTGGGCATCACCCAGAACTCAAACGGAAATTTGGGTGCATAAGGACAGAAGGCGACAAAATTCTCCGTCTCTGTTATCAGCCGTGATGCCATCCTTAGCTCTTCCTCAATTATATCGCAAAAAATACACCTTTCCTTATAGGCATAGTACTGCTTTGCACCGTCAAGCTCTCCTTTTATGAGCCGTGGTATTACAGGAGTGGCAATAAGTTCTGAGTGAGGATGCGAATATGTTGCTCCTGCCAGCCTGCCTGAGCTTTTGCAAATAAGCACATACCTTATTCTGGCATCTTTTTCAATCTCGGTGATTCTCATCTTGTAAAGCTCGAGCACTCGTCTGAACTGCTCTGCTCCTAAGTCTTCAGGGTTTTTGTCATGTTCCGGACTTTCGATAATCAGCTCGTTTACGCCGATGCTGTTCATTCTGTCATACATGCCAATGCCTTTTCTTCCGAGTTCGCCTTCTGTTTCAAGGATGGGTTTTATATTGGGTATTGCCCTTGTCCACCAGCCTGCAGTGTCCGGAGCCGTGCCTTCGGCCCTGATAGCTGCTACCTCAGGAGGGGTTTCTGCCTCCTTGCCAGAACATAAAATACACGGTTCGTTCTCAATGCTTTCGGAGGAAACATTTAGAGCATCCGGCGGCAAAGAGTTGCTGAAGACAGCCACCCATCTTCCAAGCAAAGGGTCTTTTCTGAGTTCGTGCATTATTCCTGTGCTTCGTATATGATTTTAAGCCCTTTTAAAACAAGGGCTGGCTCTACAAAGTCAACTCTTTTAAGATTCGGCAGGACAACCTCCAGAAACCCGCCTGTAGCCGCAACCTTATACTGCTCACCCTCTAACTCCTCAACCTCGGATATAATCCGCTCGACTGCACCTGCTGTGCCGTATATGATACCAGAAAGTATACAGTCTGCTGTATTCTTTCCAAGAGCAGAGGATGCTCTGGTAACCTCTACCTTCGGCAGCTTTGCAGTCTCTGACCAAAGGGCGCGGCTCATAAGCCCTATCCCTGGCAGTATCGCTCCCCCTTTGTATACATTGCCGCTTCCTACAAAATTAACTGTTGTGGCAGTTCCGAAGTCCACAACCGCAACAGGCGCACCAAAAAGCCTTACAGCTGCGAACGACGCTGTAAGCCTGTCTGCACCTAATTCCTCAGGAGATTTTATATCAAGCTTTAAACCTTTAACCACCTGCGGGCTGACAACCAAAGGCTCTTTGCCTGAAAGCTTTCGCACCCCTTCTTTCACAACCTCGGTGTGCCCTGGCACAACAGAAGATATTACTACCCCTTCAGGCGCTTTGTCTATACCTTCCATCTTTAAAATACTTTCCAGTTCGTTCCTGTACCACAGAGGAGACCTCAAAGGACGCGTATTCAGCTTATGAACAATAAGCCCGTCTACAAAAAGACCGACGTTTATAGACGTGTTGCCTATATCTATGGCAAGAAGGGACAGAGTCCTTTTCTCACCAGAACCTGTGTTCACCTTGCGCATTTTTCTCCCTGTGTCTCTTTCATTGCACAGCAGTATGCTCTCTCAGCACCGTCAAGTCCCCAGAGCTTATAGTCCTTACCGAACCATCAGGGGTCTTCAGAATGAGCCTTCCTTCCTCGTCTATGTCCACTGCAAGACCGATAAAGGTCTCTTTGCCTGATGTGACTTTTACATTTCTTCCAAGAGTCGAAGACAAGCGTCTCCACTCGTTTAAAATAACCTCTGGAGTCTTCTTTAAAATCTTAAGCTTACCGTCCATCTCGTTGAGTATTCCGGCTACGAGTGTCGTTCTCTTGTGCTTTTTCCTCGTCTCCTTAAATATAGAGGTTGCAAACGTGCGGATGTCAGCAGGAAAATCCGTGAGCTTCATGTTCACGTTTATGCCTATGCCGATTACTGCAAAGAGGATTCTGTCCGGCTCGGAACGCATCTCAAGCAGTATGCCACCAAGTTTTTTATCCGACACTACAAGGTCATTAGGCCATTTTATGCGAACATCCACCCCTGTAAGTTCTTTTAAAGCCGACGCACATGAGACAGCACTGACAAGCGTAAGAAGGGTTGCATCTTTGGGCAGGATGTTTGGTTTTAAGATTACACTCATGTATATATTTGCATTTGGCGGTGAATGCCATTTTCTTCCAAGTCTTCCCTTGCCTTTCCTCTGGCTGTCTGCTATGACGACAGTGCCTTCCGGAGCTCCTTTTTCTGCAAGTTTCATTGCAAGGTCGTTCGTGGAGTTGACTCTTCTAAGAAAAATTACTTCCTTTCCGAGCGTGCCTTTTACGGATGTTTTGATTTCTTCGGCTGAAAGGTCAGGAGTGCTTACAAGTTTATACCCTTTGCCTTTTGAGGCTTCTATTACAAAGCCTTTTCCCCTTAATGCGTTTATTCTTTTCCAGAGTGCCGCCCTCGTTATGCCCAAGGCGGCACTCATCTCTGCGCCTGAAAGAAATCCGCTCTTTCTTTTTAAAAGAAGTTCAAGGAGATGAATCCCCTTCTTTTTAGCCGAATTTTTATCCACCCTGCAAATTCAAAGAGGGAATAAGTCCGTTATCCCTCTTCTTTGAGAATGATAACCTCTATTTTTCCTTTCAGTGCATCAGCGAATTTTTCTGCGTCTTTTTTCGAGCCGACTATAGAACCGTAGTGCATAGGGATTGCAACCTTTGGCTTTATATCAAGTGCTGCCTTTACTGCCTCTTCAGCAGTCATCACATACGTGCCGGAAACAGGAAGAAGAGCGATATCGCATTTGAAGTCCTTCATTTCAGGGATGTAGTCCGTATCCCCTGCTATGTAAATCCTCTGACCTTCTACAGTGAATATATATCCAACCCAGTTGTTATGCCTTGGGTGAAACGGCTTATTCGTATTATAAGAAGGCACTGCCTCTATGTCTATGCCTGAAATATTAATCTTATCTCCTGGCTTTACGGTCTTCACATTGCCTGAGAGCTTTCCTGCACAGTCCGGTGTAGCCACTATCACGGTGTCCGGTCCCTGTATCTTCTCTACGTCTTCTGGCGAGCAGTGGTCATAGTGTTCGTGGGTGATGAGTATTATGTCGGCTTTGTCCTTTTTCCTGAGCTTGAACGGGTCTGTGTATATCGTCTTTTCGCCTACGATCTTGAATGTGTCATGTCCAAGCCAGTGAATGTTCTTTGTCATCTTCCTTACCTCCTTTCCTCCTGCCCATGCATATACAGGAAGAATAAAAACTAAAAGAATTATTAGCTTTTTCATTGTATCCTCCCTGCATCCGGCAATTGTTAAAAACACTGCCCTGAAACCCGTGACTCAATTATATCACAGAAAAAACTTCTTAAAAGGAGATATATCACTAAGGCTGGCTTTTAAATATAAACGGAAATAGAGCGTTCTGATTCAGGCTGCTGGTGCTGCTCATCTGCGCGAGAGGCTTCCCTGTAAAGCTCCTGTATTGCCTGCATTTCGAGCACAGATGCGCGTGCTGCAACCGCCAAGTCCTGCGGTGACGGGTCAGCAGGTGCAAGAGCCGCAGCCCTTACCTGCCGCATCTTCGCTATGGTCTCTTCAGGGTCTTTCTCCCTGGATACATCTATTGAGACATCTCCGCCAACTATATACATCTTGCCGTCAGGTCCTTTTTTATATTGATAATGGACAGCTCCTGCATACTGTCCGCCAACAGCCTTATGCGCCAGTTCATGCGCCTTAACCTTCATCTCCTTTGTCCTGAGCCTCTGGACTTCACGCTGTATCTCCTGCTCCCTCGCTCTTTCAGCCTTAGCCTCAGAATTGGACTGCCTGTCCTTGGTGTTCTCATTTACATTCTCTGCGCTGTCAGTCTCTTTACCAGAGGCGTTCCCCCCACCAAAAGCTGAAGCCATGGAGAACATAGGCTGGTATATCCCGGGTTGTGTTATCTCCATACTCGCCCCCGCTTTTTCAGGCTAATGTAATTTTAGCATATCAAGTTCTTGTCTGCACCCCGGGGTTTAAAAGATACTTCTTTGGGTTGTCCCTGCCTGCTTTTATAAGCCATCCCTCAGGTATCCCCAGCTTCCTCAAAAACGCTAAAGCCTCAGGAATGGTTATTTTACTTCCCTGTAAAACTCCTTTTTTATACATTGCACCTTTTATTGAATCCGACACGAGTATTATCCTGTCTTTTCTTTTCATCTTAAATACAAGCTTGATTGTCTCTGGATGAAGATGAACGCCATCGGCAATGACCTCGACATATAAGTCATCATCCAGAAGCCCTGCTCCTGCAAGTCCTGGCTCACGATGATGGAACGGTCTCATGGCATTAAAAAGATGGGTTATACCAGTAGCACCTGCATTTTTCCCGTTAAGTGCCTCTTTAAGCGTGGCATCTGAATGCCCCATGTTCACCCTTATGCCTGATTCAACACATTTTTCTATAACCTTCAAAGCTCCAGGCAGTTCAGGTGCAATGGTTATGATTCTCACTATGTCTTCAAAGCCCTCAATCAGCCTTTTCAGGTTAGAGACTGTTGGCTTTATAAAAACATCCTTGTCCAGTGCACCGCACCTGCCGGGATTAAGAAACGGGCCTTCAAGATGAACACCGAGGATTGCATCACTCAGCTTCATAGCCTCTTTGACTGCATTCATGTTTTGTCTCATCTCAGCGATATGTCCGGCATATACGGTGGGCAGGATTTTTGAGACCCCGGCTTTCCTGTGCATCTCCGCAAGTTTAAGTATGGCCTCAGGACTGCTTGTCCTTGTGTCGTGTCTGCCAAGGCCGTGTGTGTGCAGGTCTATAAAGCCTTTAACTTTCACCGTAGAATTAATGATACCAGTTTTCTGATAGAAAAGGGACTTTGCACCCTGCTATAATCCATCTTATGGAAGAACTCTTTAAAATGCTCCCCCATACTTTCATCCCCCTTTTCGTTGCAATGGACATCTTCGGAGTGCTGCCGATATTCATAGCACTTACAGAAGGGATATCCATACAGAGGAGAAAACGCATTGTCAGACAATCTACAATCACTGCCCTTGCCGTAAGCCTTGTCTTTACCGCAGTCGGTGAGTTTATATTCAGCATCCTGAGAATCACGCCTGAAGACTTTAAGATAGCAGGCGGTCTCGTCCTTCTGGTGTTTGCAGTGCTTGACCTGACAAGACATGAACACAAAGGCAAGATGCGTCTTCCGGAGACAGTAGGCGTTGTGCCGATAGGCGTGCCGCTGATTGTCGGACCTGCAGTCCTAACGACAATCCTCGTTCTTGTTGACCATTACGGAGTGCTCGTGACCATCGTTTCATTGTTATTAAACCTTCTTCTGGTAAGCATCGCCCTGACAAGCGCACGGAGGGTTGTAAAGTTTCTGGGCACTAACGGGATTACGGCACTTTCTAAAATTATGGCGCTTCTTCTGGCATCAATCGCTGTCATGATGATTCGCCTTGGCATTCAGGGGTTGCTTAAAAACTGATGAAACTCGATATAACCGCACACAAAGGGAAAAAAGACCTGCCTGCCTGTATCTTCATACACGGTCTGAGCATGAATAAAGACATCTGGATAGCACCATCAGAAGTGCGCATCTTAGGTGGACTTTTCCCTTTTAGCTCGCTGATTAAAACTTCCAGCGAGATGAAAACCCTTTATCATGATTTCATGGCTTTGGGCTATACAGTGGTTGCATGGAGCCAGTCAAGACCAGCCGGACCTGCAGGTGAAGCCGTAAAAGAATTAAAAACCGTAGTGGAATTTACAAGAGGCATCAACCACTCAGGCATCATACTTATAGGGCACAGCAGAGGCGGACTCATCGCCCGCAGGGCACTGGCACAAACCGATTATCTGAAAAACTTCCTGCCGGATTTAAAAGCGCTTATAACCCTTGCCTCTCCCCACCACGGAAGCACAATGGCAAAATGGGCAATCTATCTCTCCCCGCTCGCCTCCTTCCTTAGACCAATCGTCTCAAGGACACAAAGAGGCACACTTACAAAAGCCACCAAAAGGATGTTGAGCTTTCTTGAAAGTAAAGCAGTAAAAGAGCTTCTTCCAGGTTCCGATTTTCTCAAATCTCTTAAAACCCCGCAACTTGAAGACACATACTGCCTTTCAACAGGCGGAACAAATCCCGCCTTGATAAAAATAACCAGTCAGTTCTCCATACCAGACAGCTTTGAAAAACTCCTGCCTGAAAGAGTCCTTCCGGAAGAGATGATAAAAGGCAAGGGTGACGGCTTAGTCTCATTAAGAAGCTCTATTCTTCCTTTTGCAGACGAACACCTGAGCTTTCACGTAAACCACGCAGAAATACTCGTAGATAAAACCGCAAGGGAAACAATTATCGAAAGGATAAATCAAAACCTATGACGGCTCTTCCACAAGCCTGAAGCTGATAGGCACTTCAATCTTTTCACTTAAGACAGGATAAGGGGATGCCCTTTTGATTATCTTTATTACTTCCCTGTCAAGAATGCTGAAGCCGGAGCTTTTTAGAATCTTTATTTCTTCAGGCACTCCGCTGTCGTTTATTGAAAACTCTGCAAGCACAGTGCCTTCTAATCTTCTTTTCCGGGCAATAGGGGGATAGGTAACCGCCTTCTGGATGGCAGCCCTGATTTGTTCGATAAGTCCGGATTCATCAACATTTGACATTCCCTCTGAATCGCCTTCTACTGAAGACAATACGCCTGCTCCGCCTGCCGTTATGTTCAAGTCCACAACTGTTTCTTCATCAACAAGCGCTACCGTTGTCTGAGGTGGTTGTTGCTCCTCTGTGCGGGAAAGACCATCTGGCACAGTCTCATTGTCTTTGATGTCTTCAGCCTCTTCCGGTGGAGGCACTTCAGAAAGATGCTCTTTCACTTCAGTGCTCTTTTCAAGAGTCTTTTCGGCTTTGGGATGGAATGCGGCTTTCTTTATATCCGGAGTTTTTACCACAGTGGATTTTGTTTTGCCGGTTTCTTTCACCGGCTGAATGCTTTTTAGCAACTGCACCTGCAACACCCGCCCTTTTCCTGATATCTTACTGCCGGTAAGAGAAACCGCAAGGCACAAAACAAGTGCGTGCATCAAGACCGAAACAGCCAATGAAACTTTTAATACCCTGCTGGATACCATAGTCTTTAGAAAGGGTTTGCAGGATGCCTTTCAAAAGAAAGGCATCCTGTTATAACCCTTTTTTTAAAAAGCAGTCTTTATCCCTCCATAGAATGATATTCCAGGAGTTCCATAACCGCCTGCCTCTTCATAATCCTCATCGAAGAGGTTTTCAACACGTGCAAACAGAGTCAGATTTCTCTTCATCTTGTAGCTTCCGCTCAGGTTGACCAGACTATACGGTGCCAGATCCCTGCCTGCAGAGGAATCATATCTTTTGCCTACATAAATAAACTCTGCAAGCACAGAGGAGTTTTTATCAGCAAACCTTGCCGTGAGATTGAATTTATCTATCGGTCTTCTTGTAAGCCTCTGACCTGTGCTCTTATCCTCTGTGTCGAGATACGTATAGCTTGCCTTTAGATTAAAGGCATTTGTCAGTTTGAAGGTTGCATCTGTCTCGATGCCCTTTACCTCTGCCTCTGCAATGTTTGCAGCAGTCCATGTGGCAGGGTCTGTCTGGATAAGGTTTTCATACTCCTGTTCAAAATACGTTATTGAGACAGATGTCCTGTTTGAAAGATCCTGGTCTATGCCGACTTCCCACGAAGTGCTCTCTTCAGGTTTTAAAGCAGAGTTTCCATATCCGGGCCAGAAAAGCTCGTTAAATGTCGGTGCCCTGAACCCTGTTGCATAACTTACCCTGAACCGGGCATTCGCTTCTTTTATATCCTGCACTGCACCAAGCCTGTAAGTAGTCTTACTGCCAAAGGTCTCATGGTCATCGTATCTCAAGCCGATATTAAATGTCACGTTTTCTTTTTTGAACTTTGTATTCAGATAAACCGCCTTGTTATCAACAGCCTTGTCAAATGTCCCTTCGTTCTCGCCTTTTTCATTTCTGTATTCAACTCCTACAGTAACGATTTCAGTGTCTGAGAGATAAAAATTATGCTGCCAGTCTACAGTGTCCATGCGTGTAGTGATGTCAGAGTTATACCATGAAGATGCAGCAGCGTCAGCGTCTCTTGTCTTGAGAATATCCTTAACAGTTGAGACTGTTAAGATGTGCTCCCAGTTATCCGTTGGATAAAACTTCCCCTTGCCTGAGAGAACATAGTGGTTTCCGTGCTGGACATAATTCGGGTCGTCAGGCGAGGTTGTGCCAAAGTCCAGTTCATTGCGGGCGTAGTAATATCTGCCTGTGAATTCGAGTTCTGAGTTTTCCGCAACCTTAAAGCCGAACTTTCCGGACACAGAAACGTTTTTATAGCCGTCCTCTTCACTGCCGTCTTTTGCAACGGATATGCCGTCTGTCTTTAAATAAGAAGCAGTGATTCTGTAGTCAAAGCCTTTTTCTCCACCTGAAATGGTAAGAACAGGCTTGTAGGTATTAAACGAACCTGCTTCAAAAGAAAAATCTGTTTTTAATCTTCCCTTGCCTTTCTTGGTAATGATATTTATGACTCCAGCCATTGCCTCTGAGCCGTATATCGTGCTCTGAGGACCTTTTACTATTTCGATTCTTTCAATATCATCAACCTGAATGCCTGAGAAATCAAAGCTGCCTGTTGTCGTGCTTTTAACCTTAACCCCGTCTATCATGACAAGCGTCTGCTTTGAACTGCCGCCTCTCAGCAGCACGGTAGCGGACTTTCCTTTGCCTCCGCTCTGAACAAGATTTAAATCAGAAACCTGCCTCAGAATATCCGTTACAAACTCCACATTCGCTTCTTTAATCTCCTCTTCGGTTATGACTATTACATCACTCGTAGCCTCTTCAAGAGGCTCTGCAAGCCTTGATGCAGTTACAACCACCTCTTCAATCGTTACTGTTTCCGCTGCCCATGCTGACGAGATTATCAGAAAGGGCAAGAGCAACACCCATAATCTGTGCATAAAATTTTTCCTCCTGTAAGTTTTTTTGAACTGACTCATAAAAAAACCTCCTTCTTCCCTCGAAGGGTGTGGTTTAGAGGTATCGAGGGTATCCTGACTCAGGGCATCCTACTCGCCAGCCTTCCCAGCTGTTACAGCCAGTGGCTTTTGGCTTTCGTTCCCTTCACAGTTGCGGGGCAGTTCCCGATTTTCACGGGATTCCCCTCAAATACCTCTTTTTAAACTGCCAAAGGCAGCTTTATATCCGAACTAGCCAGGCAGTTGCAACTCAACCCGTTGCCCCTGTCGCAGAGCAATTAAGCTCGCTGGGGCCGTTGCCCCCTGCCAAAGGCAGCTTTATATCCGAACCAGCCAGGCAGTTGCAACTCAATCCGTGCCCCTGCCAAAAGCAGTCAGTAGCTGATGAACGCACCTTCCTTAACCCTGTGAACTCTAATCCCAACATCAAACGCCTCCTGAAGATAATCCTCCCTCAGCACTTCATCAGGAGAGCCGATACCCAGAATCCTTCCTTCCTTTACGAGTATCAGCCTCTCGAACTGAAACGCCAGATTTATGTCATGAAGCGCCATAACTATGGAGATGCTTCTGTCCTCCCTAAGCTCTTTAAGCAGCCTTATTATCTCTATCTGATACCTTATGTCGAGGTTCGCCAATGGCTCATCAAGCAGAAGTATGCCTGCTCCCTGAAGAAGCGTCATTGCGATAAACGCCCTTCTTCTTTCACCACCGCTCAAATTCGTTACAAGAGAGCCCTTTTTGTCACCAAGCCCAACCATTCTTACTGCGTCCTCGACAGTCAAGGCAGGAGGTATGTCATAGGGATAAAGTCCCATCTCGACAAGCTCTTTAACCCTGAAAGGCACATTCATATCAAGCACCTGTGGAAGATAGCTCAGGAGCTTTGCCCTGTCTTTATTCCGGTAAGAGCTTATGGTCTTCCCCCAGAGCATCACTTCCCCTTTGTCCGGCTTGAGTATTCCACTCAGAAGCTTAAGTATCGTTGACTTGCCTGAACCGTTTGCACCCAAGAGCCCTACGAATTCAGCATCTCCTATCGAGAAGCTGAGCCCTTCTATGAACTTCTCCCCTGTATAGGAAAACGAAACGTTTTTAAGTTCAAGTACCGAGGACATCCCGCCTCCTTAAGAGATAAAGAAAATACGGTGCACCGAGCATTGCAGTGATTATCCCTGAGGGAATTTCCACCGGCTGAAGCACCGCCCTGCCTATCAGGTCAGAAACAACAAGGAGCATACTTCCTCCAAGTGCGGATGCAGGTATCAATATCCTGCTGTCCGAACCTATGAAAAACCTCATTATATGAGGTATGAGAAGCCCTATAAAGCCCACCATCCCTCCAAGAGAAACAGAGGAAGCCGTAAGAAGACTGACTGCGATGAACAACAAAGTCGTCTCCTTTCTTGGAGAAAACCCAAGACTGTGGCAGAGGTCATCACCGAGCATGAGACTGTTTAACGCCTTTGCTCTCTTCAGCGCTATAAAGAGTCCAATAACAATAAACGCAAGACCGTAGGGGATTAACGACCAGTCTGCCATGCCGAGGTCTCCGAACATCCAGAGCACAGCCCTTCTGAGCCCCTCGTTCGTGGACACACTCATAAGAAGCATAAGCACTGCTGAAAACAAAAACCCCACGCCTATGCCTGCAAGCAAAAGTCTTTCAGGCAGGATACCGCCCCGCCTCCAGCCCATAACCCCGATTATCCCTCCTGTTATCATCGCACCAGTGAATGCAAGCACAGGGATTGTAAATGCTCCGAAAAGAACCATGCCTGATACAATTCCGGTTGCCGCCATAAGCGTTGCCCCGCTTGAAAGCCCTAATATATACGGGTCGGCAAGAGGGTTACGGAGCATGCCCTGAAGCACTGCGCCTGAAGCACCAAGCGCCATACCCATTAATGCTGCAATAATCACCCTCGGAAACCTTATGGATAAAACAATCTCCTTTTCTATGCCGGTCATCGCAAAAGGGTTTATCAGCTTCGGCACCATAAGAAGAGAAACCAGAGAAACAATCACTGCACTTAAAACTAAAATCATCATCCTCAGTTTCATTTACCGCCCTCAGCAAGTATCTTTGCCATCTCCTCCATGCCATCTATTACACGGGGTCCGAGCCTGTAGAGACTGTCGCTCATATAAAAGACCCTGTTATTCCTTACCGCAGGGGTGCTCCTGAGCCTGTCCAAAAGCCTTTTGGAGACCTTCTCTATGCTTTCATGACCGCTGCCCCTGCCTATGATGATGAAGTCCGGCTTCTGTCTTATAACCTCTTCAATGGAATACTTTGGATAGCTCATGCCTGCGCCGGACGCTATGTTTTTATAGCCAAGAAGCTCTATAACATCATTAATAGCCGTATTTGGACCAGCAACTATCAATGGTTCAGGCCAGATGATAAAAAGCACTTTCTTCCCGGACAGACGCCTTGCCCTCCGGAATCTTTCTATTGTCTGTTCTATCCTCCGGGCAAGCTCCTCTGCACTGTCCTGAATACCAAGCACTCTGCCCATCTCCCTGACTGCGTCCGGAAGTTCATAAATCCTTCTTGCCCTGAAAACATAGGTCTTGATGTTCAGGGAGTTTAATCTCATCTGGAATTCCTTCGGGTTTCCATCTGTTGTCATCACCACGATATCCGGCTTTAGCGATACAACTGCCTCAAGCGAAGGATTTGACATTCCGCCTATCTTCGGCTTTTCCTTTGCCCGGGAAGGATGGTCGCAGAATGTGGTAACACCGACAATTCTGTCCTCCAAGCCGAGGGCATAGAGTATTTCGGTCATGCTCGGCGCTAAAGAGACAATACGCTCAGGCACCTTCCCTGCTGCATAACACAGAGAAACAAAGAACAATACGATGATTAAACTGCCTGCCCGCCTACTCATCTGAAAGCTCCCTGATAAGCATCTTGTTTTCCCTGCGCCTCTTTACAGCAACCCTTATATGGCTGCTGCCGAGACCTTTAAAATCCGAGCAATCCCTGACGGCAATATGTCTTTCCAGGAGTCTGTCTATGAGTTTTTTTGCATTCTTAATCTCCAATAAATAAAAGTTTGCACTTGAGGGATAAAACCTGATTCCGAATTTCTTAAACTGTCCTTCAAGAAACTGCTTTTCTTTCGGGATAAGCGCAAGTGTCTTTTCCTTAAAAGCCTCATCATCGATTGCAGTAATTGCTGCCTGCTCAGCAAGACTGTTTACTGTCCATGGCTCTTTATATGCCTTCAGCTTTCTTACAAGCCGGGAAGGAAAAACACCAAAACCAATCCGCAGTCCGGAAAGGGCATAGAACTTGGTCATAGACCTGAGGACTATAAGATACGGGTTGTCTTTAACCCTGCTGATGACCGACTCTTCAGGACAGAAGTCCATAAACGCCTCATCCACAACGAGCACGCATTTATGTCTCTTTGCCGCCTCTGCAATCTCAAGCACAGAGTCCTTTTTAAGAATATCCCCTGTAGGATTGTTCGGATTGCAGAGAAAAGCCATATCCATACCCTTTATGGCAGAAATAAACTCAGAGGGATTGAGCTTAAAGCCGTCTTTTCTTTTCAGCATGAAGTGCTTAATGCTGGCTTCCCCTGCCATGCACGCTCTTTCATACTCTGAAAATGTAGGCTGGGGTATGAGAACCCTTCCTGGCTTCAATGCCCTTGGAATGAGATAAATCAGCTCTGTGCTTCCGTTTCCGCAGATTACTGTTTCAGGGTCAACGCCGTAGTGTTCAGAGATTTTTTCTCTCAGCCTTTTTGTCTCAGGGTCTGGATAGTTATGCAAGGACGCAAGGTGCTTCTTTATTTCCCTCTCCACGGACTTTGGGACTCCAAGCGGGTTTATGGATGCACTGAAGTCGACAATCTTTTCTTCTCCTGTGCCCAATTGTTCTGCCAGCCTGTAGATATTCCCGCCGTGCATCACATCCTCCACCAGAGATAAACACCAGAGACTGAAACCAAAAGTCCGAGCAACGCAGTAGCAATCGTAATGTTTATAGCCTGCCGGGTTGCATCCAGGAGATTCTTGCCGTTGTCCTTACCGATGTAAGGCTTCTTTACAGTTACTCCTCCGTATGTCGAAGCGCCTCCAAGCCTTACGCCAAGAGCGCCTGCCATTGCTGCCTCAGGAACACCGCTGTTCGGGCTAGGATGCTTCCTGCCGTCCTGGAACATTGTCTTCAGCGAACTGAAAGCCGTTGACAACGAACAGGAGACAAAGGCAGACGAGACAGCAATAAGTGCTCCGGTTACCCGTGCAGGAATGTAGTTTAAAATGTCATCAAGCCTTGCTGCTGCCCAGCCGAAGTCTTTATACCTGTCGTTCTTATACCCGACCATTGAATCCAGCGTATTTACAGCCTTGTAGGCTATGGCAAGCGGCAACCCGCCTGTCGCAAGATAAAAAAGAGGCGCTATCACCCCGTCTGAAGTGTTCTCTGCAAGGGTCTCTATCGTTGCCCTGAGTATATCTTCCTCATTCAAAGACTCTGTATCCCTGCCTACAATATGACTGAGCCTGAGCCTTGCCTCGCCAATATCACCTTCTTTTACTGCCTCAAGAACCCCTTTTGCAGAATCTACAAGCCCCCTCAGGGCAACAGTAGTAGAAATGAGATATACCATCGCAGCAGAACTGAACAGGGCTAATACGCCACGGGTAGACAACCGCAATACCTTATGAAAACCAAGCGCTGCAAGAAATGAAACACCTACAATGATTATGACCAGCAAGACGCCTCCCAGCCGGTCTTTCAGGCGTCTTCTAAGAAAACTTTCCGTTCTCGTTATGGCACTGCCCATCATTCTTACAGGATGCGGAAGCCACCGCGGGTCTCCAATCAGACCATCTACGGCAAAAGCAAACACCAGCTCAAGAGGACTTACCACAGAAGCCTCCTTATGAATTCCATGTCGAGGTTGTCCCTGACGAACGCTGCCCACCTTTCGATTTTCTGCTCTTTTATCTCCGAGTATTCAACAGGTCTGTTCTGAACAGGTAAGCCTTTCTTCTCCCTCAGGGAGTTCAAAAGCCACAGCCTGAATTCATCATTGTCAAATATCCCGTGTATATAAGTGCCCCATACATTGCCGTTTAAAGAACCGTCGGCGACTGTTTGATTCCCAGAGAAGCGGTGTAGCCTGAAAAGCCCTACTTCACCTTTTGTAACACCCATGTGTATCTCGTAACCCCTGACCAGCCCTTTAAATCCTCCGCATAATGGCTCTGCTTCCACCTGAGACGTCACCTTCGTATTTTTGATCTCTGTCTCGATATCAAGCAGCCCAATGCCTTTAGCCTCTTTTATGTCTCCTTCTATTGCCAGCGGGTCTTTTATTGTCTTTCCGAGCATCTGATAGCCCCCACAGATGCCTGCAACAACCACTCCTTTTTTCGCTGCCCTCTTTATGCTTTCTTCGATACCGCTTTCCCTTATAAACAGAAGGTCTTTTATGGTGTTTTTCGAGCCGGGTATGATAAGGAGGTCTGCGTTTTCTATGTCGCTCTTATTTACCGAATAAACCACCTCTACATCAGGTTCATAGAAGAAAGGGTCAAAATCTGTGAAGTTGGAGATATAGTTAAGTCTTACTATCACAATTCGTATAGCATTGTGCTGTGGTTTTCGGGCACTGAAGGTTTCAAGGTTAAGTCCGTCCTCTTCACTTAACCCTATACCCCTCACATACGGTATTACGCCTATCACCGGTATGCCTGTCTTTTCCTTTATCATGTGCAAGCCGGGCAGCAGAATGTCTTTATCACCACGGAATTTGTTTATCACGAATCCTTTTATATGCTCGGCATCACCATTAAGCAGACCTACAGTGCCGTAAAAGGATGCAAAGACTCCACCCCTGTCTATGTCTCCCACCAGGAGGACAGGTGACCTTGTATACCTTGCCACCTTCATGTTCACTATTTCGTCATCCATGAGGTTTATCTCTGCAGGGCTTCCTGCACCTTCGATAATGATGAGTTCGTATTGCCTGCTGAGCCTTTCATATGCTGCTGTTACAGCCTGCCACGCTTCGTTCTTAAAGGCATAGTATTGCTTTGCCGTCATGTTTGAGTGCACCCTGCCGTTTACAATCACCTGACAACCTTTTTCCCCTACTGCCTTAAGCAATATGGGATTCATGTCCGCAGAGGGTTTAACACCGGCAGCCTCAGCCTGAAGGGCATGTGCACGTCCTATCTCGCAGCCGTCCTCTGTGATATAAGAGTTCAGTGCCATGTTCTGTGCCTTAAAAGGCGCTACCTTAACTCCTGCGTCTCTAAATATCCTCAAAAGCCCTGCAACTAAAAGACTCTTGCCTGCACCTGAACACGTCCCCTGCACCATCAGCGCCCTTGACATTAAAAACCCCCTCCGTTTACGAGCTTAACCACTGGGTAGTCGTCCCAAACCTCGATGATATTTACTGCAGCGTAGTCCTGCTCTATCCTGAAGATGTTCTCCAGAGGAACCCCCATAAAATGGCAGAGCATTATCCTGTTTACGCCGCCGTGGGCAACAACCGAGATTGCATCTCCGTTGTGTCGGCTCAGTATCGCTTCAAGTGCCTTTATGACCCTGTCCCTGACCTCAGTGGTGCTTTCTCCGCCTACAGGACTGAACCTTAAAGGGTCTTTTACCCACGCATCAAACTCTTCAGGATACTTCTGCCTTATCTCATCAAAACTCATCCCTTCCCAAAGACCAAAATTCCTCTCCCTTAATTCAGAAACCACGATTGGCTTAAGACCGTGCTCGCTGGCTATAATCTCAGCGCTTTTGACTGCCCTTGAAAGATTGGAACAGTAAACTGCTTTTAACCCTGGATTTGTAAGTGTCTTTTTTATAAACTTCGACGCCCTTTTTACCTGTTCTATTCCGTTTGCCGAAAGCGGGACATCAAGGCTTCCCTTGTAGCGTTTCTCTTTGCTTCCTTCTGTTTCTCCGTGCCTGACTAAATATAAAGTCGTGACCATGACAGCACCACCAGTAAGAAAATAATCTCTGAGAGTTCACTTGTTGCACCCAGAGTATCGCCTGTTAATCCGCCGAACCGTCTCTTGTAAAACCCTGTTGCCAGAAAACCGAATATGTAAAGAATCACCATGACTGCTACTGCATTGAACACATGATTGGAAAACCCCTGTGAGTCTGATAAAACCATTGTTGCGCCTGTCGTCAGGATGAAAACCATTAGCGCGGTCACTATGAGTTTTTTAGTTCCTGTGCCCTCAATGAAGATTTTTCCAAGACCTTCTTTTCTTGCTGCTTTTCCGTGATGCATTGCCACAAGCATCGCCCATTTTGAAACCACCGGCATTAAAAGTGCGGAGAGATAATACACAGAGGACACTGCCAGTGCTTTTAACGAAAGGTATTTCAGGAGTATGGAAAACACCACAGCCGTAACACCTGCGGCACCGGAACTGCTGTCCTTCATTGCCTTAAGCTTTTCTTCTCTGTCTCCTCTTTTGGCAATGGCATCGAATGTGTCTGACAGTCCGTCGAGATGAAAGCCGCCGTTGGAAACCACATAAACAAGCAGGACAAAAGCTGCAGTCAGGTCGGCTGGAAACACACCCTCTGAAAGACGCACAGTGCCGACAAGCAGTACGCCCTGTATAAAACCGACAAGCGGAAAAGCCGTTATACTCTTCTGCATGTCAGCCTCTGTAATCTCAAGCCTCTTGCCTAAAGGCATAATCGTTAAAAACTGAAGTGCCACCAGAATCCTCTTCATATGCTTATTTATTGCTTACACCTGCTTCTTCAAACGTAGCCATCTCTTTGTATATCTTGAGTCCTGCCTCAATCACGAGCATTGCCAGAGCTGCACCTGTGCCCTCGCCGAGTCTCAAATCAAGGTCAAGGATGGGCTTAATGCCGATTTTCTCAAGCATTGCCTTATGCCCTACCTCAACTGAATTGTGAGCCGAAAACATATAGTCCCTCACCTTTGGCTCAAGACAATAAGCGATGAGCGCACCTGCAGTGGATATAAAGCCGTCCACCACTACCGGAATCCTGTTGGCTGCTGCACCAAGACAGATGCCTGCTATACCGCCTATTTCAGCGCCTCCAAGTTTTGCAAGCACATCAATGGCATCTGAAGGATTCGGCTTGTTAACCTCTATTGCCTTCTCTATGGTCTTTATCTTTGCAAAGAAGGCTTCATCCGTTATGCCTGTGCCCCTGCCTGTCACCTCTTTAACCGGTCTTCCGGTAATTACCGCTGCAATGGCACTGGAAGGAGTCGTATTGCCGATGCCCATCTCGCCAGTGCCGAATATCTTGTAGCCTCTGGCTTTGTATTCGTTGGCAAGCTCTATTCCCACCTCGATGCACCTTATAGCCTCCTCTTTTGTCATTGCAGGACCTTTGAGTATGTTCCCTGTGCCTTTAACCACCTTCTTTACGACAAGCCCGTCAGTGTCCTTGAATTCGTAATCCACTCCTATGTCAACCACAACGACCTCTGCTCCTGCATGCCTTGCAAGAACGTTTATGCCTGCACCGCCACGAAGAAAATTAAAGACCATCTGCCCTGTCACTTCCTTTGGAAAGGCAGAGACACCTTCATCAGCTACGCCATGGTCTCCGGCAAACGTGAAGACAACTTTCTTGTCCATATCAGGCATCAGTTCTTCTGTGATTGCCACGAGCCTCATTGCAAACTCTTCAAGCCTGCCAAGACTTCCCTGCGGCTTTGTAAGATTGTCAAGACGCTCTTTTGCTGTTTCCAAAAACTCCGTCTTAACAGGGGTTATCCTTTCAATCGTCTCTTTAAGCATCTCTCCTCCATTCACTTTATTTTCAAAGGCATGCCGGATACCAGAAAATAAACCTCATCTGCAATCTGTGCCATTTTTTGATTAAGCATTCCTGCCACGTCTCTGAACTGTCTTGCCATCTTGTTTTCAGGCACTATGCCCATGCCCACCTCGTTGGAAACAATAAAGACCCGCAGGGTTTCTCTTTTGCTGTTAAGCGCTGAGATTAACTCTTCTATCTCTAAGTCAATATCCCTGCCTTTGAGCATAAGGTTCGAAAGCCAGAGGGTAAGACAGTCTATGAGAACAACACTGTAATCGTTAAGCTGACTCAAAAGCTTTTTGAGATCGAGTGGCTCCTCAAAGGTGTTCCACTCAGTGCTTCGTTCGGCTTTGTGCCTTTGTACTCTGGCCTTCATCTCCTCATCAAGGGGCTGGAGAGTGGCAATAAACGCTTTTTTGCCTTTTAATTTCGATGCCTCGTTCAGTGCAAATGAGCTTTTTCCGCTTCTTGCACCGCCTGTTATAAAGACAACCCTCGCCATTATTTTTTGTCAGAACCCTCCAGGTATTTTTCAAACATCCCTGCCAGGATGTCTGATGCACAAAACTTCCCGCACATCGTGCACGAACGCTCATCCCCGTCACCTCTTCTGCCCTTTACCTCTCTGGCCCTTTCTGGGTCCACTGCAAGCCTGAACTGCCTCTGCCAGTCAAGGTCCCTCCTGGCCTTTGACATCTCCTTGTCGCGCTGCCTGTTCTTGAGTTTAATCATATCTCCTACATAAGCAGCGACCCTTGCGACCATAACCCCTTCTCTCACATCCTCGGGAAACGGCAGCCCAAGGTGCTCAGAGGGCGTTACATAACATATAAAGTCCGTTCCATATGCCGAGGACAGGGCTGCACCTATAGCTGATGTTATATGGTCATATCCCGGGGCGATATCAGTGGTAACAGGGCCGAGCATATAGAACGGCGCTTCTCCGCTCATCCTCTTTTCAAGAATTACATTCGTCTCTATCTCATCTATCGGGATGTGCCCTGGTCCCTCTACCATCGTCTGGCATCCCATGTTCCTGCCGATTTCCGCGAGCTCACAGTTGATTATCAGTTCCTGTATCTGTACCCTGTCTGTTGAGTCGTGGATGGCTCCAGCCCTGAACCCGTTGCCGAGGCTCAGAACCACATCGTAGCGCTTGAGAATGTCTACGACCCTGTCGAACTTTTCATATAACGGGTTTTCCTTCCCGTTGTGGAGCATCCATGCCGTCAGGTAGGAGCCGCCCTTCGACACAAGGCCTCCATAACGGTAGTTCTGCCGCTTAAGCCTCTCTATCGTCATACGGTTAATGCCGCAGTGGATTGCCATGAAGGACACCCCCTCCTCGCACTGCCTCTCTATCACCTCCCAGAGGAGTTCCTCTGGCATATCTACCGCAGAACCGTATTTTTCAATGGAGAGAGCGAACGCCTCATAAAGCGGTACTGTCCCGACCGGGAGACTCACGGCGTCCATCACTGCAGCCCTTATCTTCGCTATATCACCGCCGACACTGAGGTCCATCAGGGTGTCTGCACCGCACATCTCCGCAACCTTTGCCTTTTCCACTTCCATATCGATGTCTGCAATATCCGTAGATGTGCCGATGCTTGCATTGACCTTTGTCCTCAGCCCTTTGCCTATCCCAACAGTCCTTGTCTTCCTGTTCTTGTTCGCAGGTATGACTATTTTTCCAGAGGCCACCCTTCTCCTTATAACCTCTACGTCCAGCCCCTCGCTCTCTGCGACGGTCCTGATCTCCTCAGTCGGCTGACTCTTCGCTGCTTCAAGTTGTGTCATCTGTATCTCCTTAAAATCTCCTTAAAAATAAAAAATCCCCAGAGCAATAAGCTCTGAGGATTGCACCCTGATTTACTTCATCCTCTTTTCCCTCTTCCTCGCGAGGGGGTTACAGACCCTTTTTAACAGAGCCTGTAACGCGCTACTCCCGGCGCTGCCTTCCCCGGCTTGCTAGCCGGAGCGGCTACCGTCCCCAGGCAGGTCTTCTGGCTCCCGGATCATCCTACTCCCCCTGCCTTCCCAGTCGTTACGACCAGTGGCTTTGTAGAGGTTTCGTCCCCGGTTACAGCGGCGGGACCGCTCCCGATTCGGTCTAACGACCCCACGGGATTCCCTATTAAGCCCAAAAGGGCACCTGAGATAAATATTAAAATTCAATGCAAAAGGAAAAGTCAAGCAAGGAAAGTCCCCATCTGAAAATTTCAGCGAGCAGAGCGCCTGGAAATTTTCATGGGGTGCCCTTTCTTGGGGGGAAAGAGCAGTGGCTAATATATAAAAGTCCTTGGGTCTTTTAGCTGGTGGCAGCGGTCACAAAGCCCCTTCGCCTGTTTCATTCCAATCACCCATGTGTGCGCCTTGTGGCAGTCAAGACATTCAACCTGCGCCTTTTCTAAATGAAGTCCGTGCTGTCCAACCATCGCCTCGTTTCCGTGACAGTTGCCAAGACAGTCACTGCTTTTAAACTTTATCTTTTCATGCGGCTTGTGACACTGAAAACACATAAACTTAGCCATTGGACCTTCTGATGGAATTCCCTCGTGACAACCAATACACCTTTCGGAAGAGACCATCTTCGGAGTTTCCTCTCCGTAACTGTGACACCTGAGACACGAAAGCCCCTCCATGCCCAAGCCGTGAACAAGTTTGTCAGCATGACAGCCAGAGCATGCCCTCTCGTCAGCCCTAAAATTGTGAAGCTCTGCCGAGTGACACCTGCTGCAGTTTATGTTCTGCATGAATACATGTCTTGCATGACCATAAGAAGAACGCAAAGAAACAGAGCCTTGCTGCACCTCCTCTATGTGACACTGTCTGCACGATTTCCACGGCTCGATCCTTCCATGCGCCTGTTCCCTAGGTGCAGTGTAGCCTTTAACTACATACGTAATTAACAGCCGGTTTTGTTCAAGTAAGCTCAACCTGTGACACTTCTGGCAGATTATGTCCCTGTGCCTGCTCCGCTGCCAGCTACGAAAAGACTCCTGCATCATATGGCATGAGGCGCAGAAGTGAGGGTCTTCCTGTGTATGACGGTAATACCTGTATCCCGCAAGTACCCCTATTATTGAGACAAGAATTAAAAGTAAAATAATCCCTGTCTTGTTCTCTTCAAAAAACCTTTCACAAAAATCAATAAGCTTATTCATTTTTTAAAAGCTTGGCGCTGCCTGTGGCTATAAGCGCTCCGTCTGAAACCTTCTTTAAAACAGCAGAGGCTTCAATAATCCTGTCTACCCTGTCTATCTTTGCCTCTACAACAGTTTTATCCCCGACTAAAAGTGCATTCTTAAACCTTACTTTTATTTCTGCAGTGACAGGCATAAACCCGGCTTCTATCGCCGCCTTTATCATTGCCTCATCAAGCACCGTCGTGATTATTCCACCGTGCACTATATCCTTGTATCCCTGATGAGATTTCTCCGGAATGAATACAGCCTTAACCCCCTCCTTGGAAGCGGAAAAAGACAAGCCAAGGCCAACAGGATTTTTTCCCCCACAGACAAAACAGTAACCGTCATCTTCAAGCCTTATCATCTCTTAAAAGAAAGGAAAAGAACTTGTAAACGAAAAACGAAAAAATCATACCCATGAAAGCGCCGAAAAGCCCTAAGACCGAAAGGATAATAATAAAGACTGTAGTTACAAGAAAACTGTCTCTGCCTACAGACAGGGATAAGAACGTATCAAGGTCATGAACTATGGCATCCCGCCATGTGCCCTGCAAAGCATCTGCATAAAGAACGTCCAGAAGAAGGGAGATAGTAATACTTAAGACAGCACCTATAGCTGCACCTAGATAAATAATCCTCTTCAGTTTCCTCTGCTCATCCATTAAGCTATCTGTTCATCATCTCGAGGAATTCCTTATTGCTCTTCGTGCCCATGAGTTTTCCAAGAAGGAACTCCATGCTTTCTACTGGACTCAAAGGATTAAGCACTTTTCTCAGTATCCACATCTTGTTGAGTGTGTCCTTGTCCACAAGCAGCTCTTCTTTTCTTGTGCCGGAGGCGTTTATGTCTATTGAAGGGAATATCCTCTTGTCAACGAGTTTTCTGTCAAGATGAAGCTCCATGTTACCTGTGCCTTTGAATTCCTCGAATATAACATCGTCCATTCTGCTTCCGGTGTCCACAAGTGCAGTGGCTATGATGGTAAGGCTTCCGCCTCCTTCTATGTTTCTTGCAGTGCCGAAAAACCTCTTGGGCTTCTGAAGAGCATTTGCGTCAAGGCCGCCGGAAAGTATCTTACCGCTTGCAGGTATAACAGAATTGTATGCCCTTGCAAGTCTTGTAATGCTGTCAAGCAGTATGACCACATCCCGCTTGCTCTCTACAAGCCTCTTTGCCCTCTCAATCACCATCTCTGAGACCTGACAATGTCTCTGCGGCGGCTCGTCAAATGTCGAACTGATTATCTCAGCAGAGGAAACTTGTCTCTTCCAGTCTGTAACCTCCTCTGGCCTCTCATCTATGAGAAGAATTATGAGATGTATTTCCCTGTGATTCTTCTTTATGGCTTTTGCTATAGACTGCAAAAGCATGGTCTTGCCTGTCCTCGGAGCTGCAACTATCATCCCCCTCTGACCCTTTCCAACAGGCGTCATAAGCTCCATAACTCTCGTGGAATAATCATTCGGGTCGTATTCGAGTTTTATCTTCTCGGTCGGATAGTAAGGGGTAAGATTGTCAAACAACGGTCTGGTAACGCAATCTTCAGGCGGACCATGATTTACAGCCTCTACTTTAAGAAGCGCAAAATACCTCTCGTTCTCCTTCGGAGGCCTGACCTGTCCTGACACAAGGTCGCCAGTGCGAAGATTAAACCTCCTTATCTGGGAAGGTGAAACATATATGTCGTCAGGACCAGGAAGATAACTGTAATCAGGTGATCTCAGAAAACCAAAACCGTCAGGCAGTATCTCAATAACACCTGCACCAAAAACATTACCTGTNTTTTCTACCTGTGCCTGCAGTATCGCAAAAATAAGNTCCTGCTTCCTTAATCCAGAGGCACCTTCAACACTAAGCTCTTTTGCTACCTTGGTAAGTTCGTCTATCGTCTTACCTTTAAGATCTGAAATAGAAATGTTATCCATGGATATACTCCCCTTTATGATTTATGCACTGGCGGTCTTTTCAAACCGGTATTTTTTCTTTGGTGGGTTCTTACTGAAGCATCCTCTCAGCTTCTTAAATTAAGATACTAAAAGCATTCAGAGATGTCAATAACAAATTAGCACTTTTTCTTCGGAGTCCCTGACCCCTTGTAATTAACCCTTCAGGTGGAAATTCCAAGCCGACGCAGAAGAAAATCTACCACAACCACTCCTGCTATCATAGCCATAATGCCCAAGAAGTCGCTCATTTCGTCTTGCTCTTCTTGTCTTCTGCCTTCTTCTTCTGAATCTCTTCGTAGTCCACAAATTCAAGAACTGCCATCTGCGCTCTGTCGTTTACCCTTCTTCTTGTCTGGACTATTCTGAGGTATCCACCGTTTCTGCCTGCAAAACGCGGAGCTATCTCATTGAACAGCTTTGTCACTACTGCACGGTTCGGCAGCTTGCTCAGAACAAGACGCTTTGCATGAAGGTCACCCCTTATTCCCAAGGTGACCATCTTCTCTGCAATCCTCCGTGCTTCCTTGGCTTTGGCAAGCGTAGTCTCTATTCTTTCATGCTCAATCAGAGAACAAACAAGTCCTCTCAAAAGCGCCTTCCTCTGATTCGCCGTTCTTCCAAAAAGTCTGCCTGCTACATTATGCCGCATCGGTGTCCCTCCTCATGTTCTTCAGCGCTTCCATATCCACCCTCATGCCGAGATGAAGTCCCATAGAGTGCAGTATATCTTTAATCTCATTAAGTGACTTTCTTCCAAAGTTCTTTGTCCTGAGCATATCGTGCTCGGTCTTCTGTACAAGGTCAGCAATCGTCTTTATGTTTGCATTCTTAAGACAATTATGTGCCCTGACACTGAGCTCAAGCTCCTCTACGCTCTTCAGCAGATTCTCATTAAACACAGGCTCTTCTACAGAATCAGATGTCGTCTGCTCTGGCTCTACTACCTCTTCCTCTTTCTCTAATACAAACAGTCCGACGTGCTCCATCAGTATTGAAGCTGCCTGTGATACTGCACCTGAAGGAGTTACACTTCCATCTGTCCATACCTCAAGCACAAGCCTGTCATAGTCTGCTGCTCTTCCAACCCTTGCCTTCTCAACCCAGAAATTAACCTTCTTTATCGGACTGAAAACCGAATCAATGGCAATGACATCAACAGCTGCTCCTTCTTCCTTGTTCAACTCGGACGGAACATATCCCTTTCCCTTTCTCAAATACAACTCTGCCTCAAAAGTCGCCCCTTTATCTAAAGTGGCAATCAGTTGATCCGGGTTCAAAACCTTGACACTGGAGTCTACCTGCAGGTCTCCGCCTTTGACCTCCTTCGGTCCCTTCACTTTTATAACAGCAGTCTTTTTCCTGTCGCCGTCCATGCTGAACCTGAGCTTCTTTATATTGAGAATTATGTCGACAACATCCTCTTTTACACCCTCCAGCGTGGAAAACTCATGAAGCACTCCTGCTATCTTTACGCCGGTGACTGCAGCACCTTCAATCGAAGACAACAATACCCTTCGTAAGGAATTCCCTATCGTGGTGCCGAAACCACGCTCCAGAGGTTCTGCTATCAGCTTGCCATAAGTATCACTGAGGGTATCCTCTTCAAACCTTATCTTTTCCGGCAAATGAAACCCTTTTTTCTTTAAATCCATAAGGCCTCCTGCGCCTTTAAATTAAAAAACAGTCTGCCGGGTCGGCAATTACAAAACGATTCTTTGTCAAAAAGTGTAGCCGTTCCCCCACGGTTATTTTGAATACAGCTCTACTATGAGCTGCTCCTGGACAGGTAAAGCTATCTCTTCCCTTGTCGGAATATGCGAGACCTTACCCCTGAAGTTTGCACTGTCAAGCTCAATCCAGCTAGGGATGCCCCTGTGCTGAGCTTTCTCCATGCTTTCTACTATAGCAGGCACTTTCCTGCCCTTTTCCTTTACCTCAACAACATCGCCAGCCTTTACAAGATAAGAAGGAATATTCACAGCCCTTCCGTTTACAAGGAAGAACCCATGACTTACAAGCTGTCTTGCCTGCCTTCTGTTTACTGCAAACCCCATTCTGTAAACAATGTTGTCCAATCTTCTTTCAAGAAACTGCAAAAGCACTTCTCCAGTAACACCTTTCTGCCTTTCCGCCCACTCGAAATACCGCTTGAACTGCCTCTCCAAAAGCCCGTACATGTTCCTTACCTTCTGCTTCTCTCTTAATTGTATACCATAATCAGAGAGTTTTCCTCTTCTCTGTCCGTGCTGGCCAGGTGGATACTTTCTTCTTTCTACAGAACACTTCTCCGTATAACACCTGTCCCCCTTCAGGAAAAGCTTTTCGCCTTCCCTACGACACAGTCTGCATAATGCTTCTCTGTACCTTGCCATACTACACCCTTCTCCGTTTCGGTGGCCTGCATCCGTTATGCGGCACAGGTGTTACATCCTTTATAAGGGTTATCTCCAGTCCGGCTGCCTGAAGCGCCCTGATAGCAGACTCTCTTCCCGCACCCGGTCCTTTGATGTAAACATCCACCTGCTTCATACCAACCTCAGCCGCTTTCTTCGCAGCTGCATCTGCAGTTACCTGTGCTGCATACAGAGTGCCTTTCCTCGAACCCTTGAATCCAAGACTGCCGGCACTCGCCCACGCAACAACATTACCCTGCGGATCCGTTATCGTAACTATCGTATTATTGAACGTGGTCTGAATATGAGCAGCACCAACAGGTACGTGCTTCTTTTCTTTTCTCTTGCCACCTTTTCTCTTAACTGCCATAGTTTACTTCCTCTTACCCATAACTGCTTTTCTCGGACCTTTCCGTGTCCTTGCGTTCGTTTTCGTCCTCTGCCCCCTTACCGGAAGCCCAGCACGATGCCTCAACCCTCTATAACACCCGATGTCCATCAGTCTCTTTATATTGGACGCTATCTCCCGCCTCTTGTCTCCTTCAACCTTGTAGTCCCGGTCTATTACAGTCCTTATCTTGACTATCTCATCATCCTTCAGGTCTTTGACTCTTGTATTAAAGTCAATACCTGTCTCAGTAAGTATCTTTCTCGAGGTAGTCCTGCCTATTCCAAAAATCCGCGTAAGACCTATCTCAATCCGCTCGTTCTTCGGAAGATCAACTCCTGCAATTCTCGCCATGCCTCAGCTCTCCCTTCTGTGTTACCCCTGCCTCTGCTTGTGACGGGGGTTCTCACATATAACCCTTACTACACCTTTTCTCTTTACTATCTTGCACTTTGCACATATAGGCTTTACTGACGACCTAACCTTCATCTTTCAACTCCCCTTCTATTACTTATACCTGTAAGTTATCCTTCCTTTTGTAAGGTCATACGGCGAAAGTTCTACCAGAACCTTATCGCCGGGCAGTATCTTTATAAAATGCATCCGCATCTTCCCTGATATATATGCAAGTATAACCTGACCGTTCTCAAGTTTCACCTTGAACATAGCATTTGGCAGTGTCTCGACTATCGTACCGTGAACCTCTATGCTTTCTTCTTTCGGCATTTAACCTTATATTATAATTTTTTCAACTGCTTTTAGTCAAGACCCTTACATTTCCATCAGTCAGTGCAACTGTATGCTCAAAATGAGCCGACAGGCTTCCATCAGCAGTAACAGCTGTCCAGCCGTCTTCCAGAACTACTACATCATGCCCTCCTGTATTGACCATAGGCTCTATTGCCAATGTCATTCCCTCTCTCAGCCTTGGTCCCCGGCCAGGAGGACCAAAATTCGGAATCTGCGGCTCCTCATGCAAAAGCTTACCAATGCCATGACCTACAAAAGCCCGAACAACAGAAAATCCGTTGGACTCTACATGACGTTGTATCGCATTGGAAATATCCGAAACCCGGTTGCCTACCTTTGCAGTCTCCACACCTATGTAAAGAGCATCCTCTGTTACCTTAAGAAGCTTCTGCGCAATGCCGCTGATTTTGCCTACAGGAAGCGTTATCGCTGCATCTCCGTAAAACCCTTTATAATAAACCCCAAGGTCTATGCTCACTATATCGCCTGACTTCAGTTTCACCCGCGACGGTATCCCGTGAACAACCTGATTGTTGACCGACGTGCAGATGCTGGCAGGAAACCCCTTGTAACCTTTAAACGCAGGAGTTCCCCCCTTGCTCTTGATTAAATCCTCGGCAAATCGCTCAATCTCCTTTGTAGAAACACCTTCAGCCACAAATCCCTTCAAGGCATCAAGTGTCTCAGCCACTATCCGGCACGCTTCGGCTATTCTTTTTATCTCCTCCTCGGATTTTATCAAAATCACATCAAGCCTATATCTTCAAAGAGCTGTTTTTAGCCTCTTCTGCCCCTGAGTCTCCCTTTCCTCAGAAAACCTTCATACGAACGCGTTACAAGATGAGACTCTATCTGCGAAACCGTATCCAGCGCAACACCAACCACTATCAGAAGCGACGTGCCCCCAAAATAAAACGGAACTCCAAACTTCTGTATCAACACCTCAGGCAGGATACACACGACTGAAAGATACAATGCACCTACAAACGTCAGTCTCGTAAGCACACGATATATGTATTCCGATGTCCTTTGTCCTGGTCTTATCCCGGGAATGAATCCACCATATTTCTTGAGATTATCAGCCACATCCACCGGATTGAATACAACTGCAGTATAAAAATAACTGAAGAAGATTATCATTCCTATATAAAGCACAGTATACATAACCGTGCCGGGTGAGAGCTGTCTGGCAACGCCCTGAACCCATGGTATCGCTATGAACCCTGCAACCGTTGCCGGAAACATTATTATCGAGGAGGCAAATATCGGAGGAATAACCCCTGCAGTGTTTATCTTCAGAGGCAGATGCGTGGACTGCCCGCCATAAACCCTTCTGCCTACAACCCTCTTTGCGTACTGCACAGGTATCTTCCTTTGTCCCCTCTCTATAAATATTATCACGCCTACAACCGCAATCATCATGACAGTAAGGAACAGCACGAAAAACAATGAAAGCTCTCCAGCCTTCATGAGCCTTATAGTGCTTATGACTGCATTCGGAAATCTTGCAACTATACCTGCAAAGATTATGAGCGATATACCGTTTCCTATCCCTCTTTCAGTAATCTGCTCTCCAAGCCACATGATAAAGGCAGTGCCTGAGGTCAGGGTAAGCATGGTCATGAGCCTGAAGCTCCAGCCAGGTGTCTGGATAAAAGCACCATCTGCCATGCTCTCAAGACCTACCGCAATTCCAAACGACTGTATTGCACTGATTACAATTGTCCCATACCTCGTGTATTTGATTATCTTCTTTCTGCCTTCTTCACCCTCTTTAGCCAGTTTGCCAATAGCTGGAATTACAACAGTAAGAAGCTGGAATATAATCGAGGCACTTATATAGGGCATTATACCGAGGGCAAATATTGTCACCCTTGAGAGCGCCCCGCCTGAAAACATATCAAAGAACCCCATAAGGGCGCCGCCTTTTTCAGTGAGGAACTTGCTGAGTTCTTCCCCGTTTATCCCGGGTGTGGGTATGTGAGCCCCTATCCTGTAGACAGCCAGCAGGGCAAAGGTGAAAAGCACCCTGCTCTTTAGTTCAGCTATCTTGAATATGTTTTGGAAACTCGAAAGGACTCCCAAATCAGATTACCTCGGCAGTGCCGCCCGCGCTCTCTATCTTCTTGATGGCAGAATTACTGAAGGCATTCGCCTTTACGGTCACAGCCCGTTTGAGCTCACCGTCACCGAGTATTTTTAAACCGTCCTTAAGAGACTTTATCACACCCCGCTCGAGGAGCACCTCAGGGCTGACAGTATCAAGACCAAGCCTGTCAATGTCACTGACATTCAGAATCACATACTCTTTTGAGAACAGGTTTTTAAATCCGCGCTTTGGCAGCCTTCTCTGAAGCGGCATCTGTCCGCCTTCAAAGCCTGCACCTTTGCCTCCGCCTGAACGCGACTTCTGCCCTTTGTGACCCCTGCACGAAGTCTTGCCGTGCCCGGAGCCTACTCCTCTGCCTACCCTCTTCGGCTTCTTCCTGCTGCCAGAAGCTGGTTTAAGCTCATGTATCTTCACTTCACTGTCTCCTTATTCCCTTCCTCTTGAGATCGCTCGCTCTCTTCTGCTCTTCCCCTGAGCCTCATTACAACGTCAGGGTCTTTAAGCTTCATAAGTCCGTCAAGCGTAGCCCTTACAGTATTGTAAGGGTTATGACCACCAAGAGACTTCGCCACTATGTTCTGAACCCCTCCAACCTCAAGTATAGACCTTACTGCACCACCTGCAATAAGACCCGTACCCTTGACAGCCGGATTCATTATCACAGTGCCTGAACCAAACTTCCCGATTATCCTGTGAGGTATAGTGCCATCCTTCAAAGGAAACTTTATCAGGGATTTCTTTGCATGCTCTACGGCTTTTCTTATCGCCTCTGGAACCTCAGCTGCCTTGCCTTTTCCCATGCCTACTATGCCCTGTCCGTCTCCCACTACAACGAGTGCGCTGAAGGAAAACCTTCGCCCACCTTTGACAACCTTTGCAACCCTGTTTATGTAAACGACTTTGTCTTTGAGATTCAGTCCTTCAGGATCGATCTTTCCCACCATACCTCCTTAAAAAGAATCAAAACTCCAGTCCGGCTTCTCTTGCAGCCTCAGCAAGCGCCTTAACCCTGCCGTGATAAAGATAGCCGCCTCGGTCAAAGACGACCTTCCTGATACCTTTTTCAAGCGCCTTCTTCGCAACAAGCTCTCCGACCTTACGTGCGGCCTGGATATTTCCTCTGTGCCCTTCATAGTCTTTAAAATCTCCGTTCAGGCTCGACGCCGAAACAAGAGTATGCCCCTGCATATCGTCTATTATCTGCGCGTATATATGGTTGTGACTCCTGAATACACAGAGCCTTGGCCTTTCCGCAGTGCCGGAAACCTTCTTTCTTATCCTGAAATGACGCCTCTTTCTTTTATCATCTCTTGACGCCAAAACCTAATCCTCCAACTATTTCTTTGCAGCCTTTCCGGCTTTAAGCCTTAGTCTTTCGCCGGCATACCTTATACCCTTGCCTTTATAAGCATCCGGCGGTCTTATCGCCCTTATGTTCGCTGCCACCTGCCCTAATTTCTGCTTGTCAATTCCTGAAAGGGTAAGCTGTGTCTGCTTCTTGTCCACCTCTGCCTTTATACCCTCAGGCAGCTTGAACTCCACCGGATGAGAATAACCAATGCTGAAGACAATCTTGTCACCCTGCACCTGTGCCCTGTAGCCTACTCCTACAATCTCCATTACCTTCTGATACCCTTGAGATACTCCGGTCACCATGTTCTGAAGCAGACTCCTCGTCAGTCCGTGCATCGCCTTGCTCGGCTTTGTATCATCAACTCTTTCGACCTGCGCCTTGCCTGCCTCTATATTCACCTTCACCCTGTCAGGATGCACCCATCTAAGCTCGCCTTTGGGACCTTTGACGACTATCTCCCTGCCGTTTATGTTTATGTTCACACCCTGTGGTATCTCTACTGGTTTCTTGCCTATTCTCGACATCCTCTATACTCCCTTACCAGATATAACAGATAACCTCTCCTCCAACTTTATTACGGCGACACGCCTTGTCAGTCATTATCCCCTTGGAGGTTGTAAGTATGGCAATGCCTACGCCTCCCATAACCTTTGGAATCTCCCGGCTGCCTACATAAACCCTTCTGCCGGGCTTGCTCACCCTCTTAAGTCCGGTGATAATGCTCTCGTTATCTATATACTTAAGATTCAGCCTTAATATGCCTTGCTTTTTGTATTTCAGTATCTTATACGCCCTTATGAAGCCTTCTTCCTTCAGTATCTTTGCAATCTCAAGCTTCATTTTTGATGCAGGAATATCCACCTTGTCCGCCTTGATGCGGACAGCATTTCTTATCCTTGTCAGCATATCTGCTATAGGGTCAGTTAACATCCTTCCACCTCTACCAGCTTGACTTCGTTACTCCGGGGATATGCCCCTTAAGAGCAAGCGTTCTGAAGCATATTCTGCACATTCCGAACTTTCTCATGTATCCCCTTGGTCTTCCGCACAGCCGACACCTGTTGTAAGCCCTTACTTTGAACTTGGGCGGCCTCTTTACCTTCTCTATCATGCATTTCTTCGCCATAAACCTTCTTCTACCTCCTGAAAGGCATCCCCAGATGACTCAGAAGCGCTCTGGCTTCATCATCGGTCTCTGCAGTCGTGCATATTACAATGTCCATACCATGCACTATCTCAACTTTATCATAATCAACTTCCGGAAAGATAAACTGCTCTTTTATACCAAGGGCATAGTTTCCTTTGCCGTCAAATGACTTTTTGGAAACTCCCCTGAAGTCCCTTATCCTCGGAAGCGCAAGATTTATAAGCCTGTCCAGAAACTCATACATCCTGTTGCCGCGCAGAGTAACCATACAGCCGATTGGCATACCCTTTCTCAGCTTAAACCCGGCTATTGCCTTCTTCGCCCTTGTTACAACAGCCTTCTGCCCGGCAATCATCGTAAGCTCTTTCTGCACGGAATCCAGAAGCTTTATGTTATGTATAGCCTCACCAAGACCTACATTTAGCACAACCTTTTCCACCTTAGGCACCTGCATCACGTTCTTGTAGGAAAACTCCTTCATCAGTGCAGGTACTGCTTCTTTTATATATTTCTTCTTAAGCCGAGGCGTCATTACTTGTCTATGACCTCCTTGCATTTCTTGCAAACCCTGACTTTTCTGCCATCTTCAAGTATCAGATTTCCAAACCTTGTGGGTCTGTCACACTTCGGGCACACGAGCATTACATTGGATATATGCAGAGGAGCTTCCTTCTCTATTATTCCTCCCTGCTGATATTTCTTGCTCGGCTTCATATGCTTCTTTATAATGTTAACCCTCTCTACAAGAAGCCTCTGCTTCTTGGGCATTACGGCAATGACTCTGCCCTTCTTGCCCTTTTCCTTTCCAGCTATAACTACTACCGTATCTTCTTTTTTAATTGACAGTCCCATCGTTGTCTAAAGTACCTCCGGTGCAAGCGATATAATCTTCATGAACTCTTTCCACCTGAGCTCTCTTGCCACAGGTCCGAATATTCTTGTGCCAATGGGTTCGCCTTCAGCATTTATAAGAACAACTGCATTCTGGTCAAACCTGATGTAAGAGCCGTCGCTCCTTCTGTGCTCCTTCTTCGTCCGGACAACAACAGCCTTTGCCTTAGAACCCTTCTTTATATTGCCGTCGGGCGAAGCCTCCTTGACACTGACTACTATTATGTCGCCCAGCCTTGCATACCTCTTCCGGTAGCCGCCGAGCACTTTGATGCACTGCACCTTTTTAGCTCCAGAGTTGTCAGCAACTTCAAGCATGCTCCTGTGTTGAATCATCTGCTATGCCCTTTCCAGTATTTCCAGCACCACCCACCGCTTGTCCTTACTGAGCGGTCTGGACTCGATAATCGAAACTGTATCACCCACCCTGCACTTGTTCTCCTCGTCGTGCGCCTTGAACTTCGTGACCTTCTTGACTGTCTTCTTGTACACAGGGTGCTGGAATAGTCTTGTAATAGCGACCACTACGGTCTTGTCCATCTTGTCACTTACAACTTTGCCTGTATAAATCTTCCTTGGCATCTTTACCTTCCAGTCTCACTTAACTTGGTTTTTTCCGTTATCACAGTAAGCACTCTCGCTATATCTTTTTTCACCGTTCTTATGCGCCTTGGATTTTCTATCTCACCAGTAGCAAGCTGAAACCTGAGATTAAAAAGCTCTTTTCTCAGGTCCTGCTCTTTCTGCCTGAGTTCTTCAACTGTAAGGTCTCTCAGCTCTGAGGCTTTCACAGCGCCGCCTCCTCCCTCTTGACAAACTTTGTCGAAATAGGAAGCTTGTGGGAAGCAAGCCTTAGTGCCTCCCTTGCAACCGCCTCAGGAACTCCTGACATCTCATAAAGTATTCTTCCGGGCCTGACCACGGCAACCCAGTACTCAGGTGCTCCTTTGCCTTTGCCCATCCTTGTCTCTGCAGGCTTCTTGGTGATGGGCTTGTCAGGGAATATCCTTATCCAGACCTTGCAGCCTCTTTTTACATGCCTGGTTATGGCTATTCTTGCCGCCTCTATCTGTCTGCTCGTTATCCAGCCAGGCTCAAGCGCCTTAAGCCCATACTCGCCAAAAGCCACAGTAGAGCCCCTGTAAGCAGTGCCGTGCATCCTGCCCTTTTGCATCTTCCTGAATTTTACTTTCTTAGGCATTAACATAATCGTCTACCCTTTCTATCCCTGAGCCTCAGGCAGAATATCGCCGTGGTATATCCACACTTTTACACCTATTACCCCATAAGTAGTCTTTGCCTCTGCAAAACCGTAATCTATGTCTGCCCTGAATGTATGAAGCGGCACCCGTCCTTCCCTGTACCACTCAGTCCTCGCTATTTCGGCTCCTGCAAGCCTTCCGGAACAAGCCACTTTTATACCCAGAGCACCAAACCTCATCGCAGAGGCCACTGCCTTCTTCATCGCCCTTCTGAATGCCACTCGCTTTTCAAGCTGAAGCGCTATGTTTTCAGCTACAAGCTGGGCATCTATTTCAGGCTTTCTTACTTCTTTTATGTCTATCGAGACCTCGTTGCCGGTAAGTGCTTCCATCTCTTTCTTAAGCCTTTCTGCCTCCGCACCCTTCTTGCCTATGACAATACCAGGTCTTGCTGTATAAATCGCAATCCTCATCTTCTGACCGGCACGTTCTATATCTATCTTTGAAACGCCTGCGTGGAAAAGCCTCTTCTTTATCTCTTTCCTGACGGTTATGTCTTCTATGAGCTTGTCCGCATAGTCCTTCTGCGCGAACCACCTTGACTCCCACGTCCTTATTATGCCGAGTCTGTTTCCTACAGGATACGTCTTCTGACCCAAACTCGCCTCCTTCTACTCCTCAGATAAATGTATGGTTATATGTGATGTTCTTTTCTTGATAATATTCGCCCTGCCCATAGCCCTAGGCTCAAGCCTTTTCATCGTAGGACCCTGGTCTACAAACACCTCTGAAATCCTGAGGTTTTCAGGGTCAATATTGTTATTTTTCTGCTGGGCATTGGACATCGCAGACTTAAGAAGCTTTTCCACGAGTCTCGCCGCCCTGTAAGGCATAAACCTCAGGGAGATAAGGGCTTCTCCTGCCCTTCTGCCCCTTATAAGGTCTACAACCCTACGTGCCTTCCTCGGCGTTACCCTCGCATATCTTAATACTGCTTTAGCCAGCATACCTTATTTACCCTTCTTCTCCGAGCCCGCATGGCCCTTGAATGTCCTCGTAGGTGAAAACTCACCAAGTTTGTGCCCAACCATGTTCTCAGTTACATACACAGGTATGAACTTCCTGCCGTTGTGCACTGCAAAGGTAAACCCTATGAACTCCGGAACTATCGTCGAGCGCCTTGACCACGTCTTTATAATCTTCTTCTCCCCGGACTCCATCATCTTCCTTACTTTCTTCATCAATTTTTCATCTACAAAAGGACCTTTTTTCAGCGACCTCGGCACTTACTTTCCTCCTCTTACTTCCGTCTTCTGACTATAAATTTATCTGTAGTCTTGTTGCGCCTTGTCTTAACTCCTTCAGGCTTTCCCCATGGCGAGCACGCAGGACGTCCGCCTGAACTCTTGCCTTCGCCACCGCCAAGAGGATGATCCACCGGGTTCATCGCAACTCCTCTGACATGCGGTCTCCTGCCAAGCCACCTTATCCTTCCAGCCTTTCCATAGGTGATGTTCTCATGGTCAAGATTGCTGACCTGTCCAATCGTCGCCACACACTCAGACTGAATGAGCCGCACCTCGCCAGAAGGAAGTTTTATCTGAACATACTTGTCTTCTTTTGCAACAAGCTGGGCAGATGTGCCTGCACTCCTTGCAAGCTTTGCGCCACCGCCCGGCCTTAACTCAATATTGTGTATGAAAGTTCCAAGCGGCATGTCTTTTAAAGGCATGGCATTGCCTGCCTTTATCTCAACACCACTGCCGGAGATTACCTCATCCCCTACCTTAAGACCATCCGGCGCTACTATATACCGCCTTTCACCATCCCTGTATTTGACAAGCGCAATACGCGCAGACCTGTTCGGGTCATACTCTATGGTCTCAACCGTGGCAGGAATACCAACCTTGTCCCTTTTGAAATCTATTATCCTGTATGCACGCTTCGTCCCACCGCCTCTGTAACGCACAGTTATGCGTCCGAGACTGTTCCTGCCGCCTGTCTTCTTCAGCGGCTTAAGAAGCGGAGCATACGGCTCATCCGTCGTTATCTCGCTGAAGTCAAAACCTGACTGAAATCTCCTGCCAGGTGATGTCGGATTATACTTTCTTATACCCATTTACGCACCTTCTATAAAGTCAAGCTTTTCGCCTTTTTTAAGCGTGACAATTGCTTTTTTTCTCTCAGGTCTTCTACCTGTAAACCTTCCAAAACTCTTTAACTTGCCGGGAACCCTTATAGTAGCCACCTTCTCTACCTTAACCTTGAATATCTCTTCCATAGCCTTCTTTATCTCAAGCTTGTTTGCGTTGATGTCAACCTCAACAAGCACCTTGTTTTCCTGCTCTTTAAGATTCGCACCTTTCTCTGTAAAAAGCGGTCTCTTTATTATCGAATATAAGCTTTTCATTCTGCCTTAAGAACCTCCAGTGCCGCTTTTGTCATCAAAACCCTGCTTGCTGAAAGCACGTCATATGCATGCAGGTCCTCTGCTGTCATTACCCTTACAGCAGGTATGTTCCTCGAAGATAAAATAACATTCCTGTCCACACCGTTAACCACCACAAGAAGACTCTCGCCTGCTACCCCTAAATTATTAAGTATTTCAACCATTTTCTTTGTCTTCGGTTCCTGTATCTCAAGCTTGTCCAGGACGATGACTTCATCATCCGCAATCTTTCTTGACAATGCTGCATACAATGCAAGCCTTCTTGCCTTTTTCGGCATGCTGTAGTAGTAATCCCTCGGCTGTGGTCCAAATACAACGCCACCTCCGCGCCACAGCGGCGAACGAATACTTCCAGCCCTTGCCCTGCCGGTGTGCTTCTGCCTCCATGGCTTTTTGCCTCCGCCGCTTACAAGCCCTCTGGTCTTCGTAGCGTGAGTGCCCTGCCTCTGATTCGCAAGAAAATTCACTACCGCTTCATGAAGCAATGCATCCTTGCCCTCAATGCCGAACTTTTCATCCGGCAGAGTCATCGTGCCTGTAACGTTATTGTTTATATCCCTTACACTCAGTTCAGGCATATCAGTCTTCCTTCCTGATCTCGACAATTGAATTTCTTGCACCTGGAACTGCACCCTTTATCAATAATAAATTCTGATCTACTCTTACATCCACAATCTCAAGGTTCTTTACGGTTACCTTCTCAGAGCCCATATGCCCTGGCATCCTCTGGTTCTTCCACACCCTCGACGGGAACGAGCTTGCACCTATAGAGCCGGGTGCGCGGTTGAACATCGAGCCGTGTGAGCCAGGACCGCCTTTGAACCCGTGCCTCTTCATGACTCCCTGAAATCCTTTACCCTTTGAAATACCGCTTACAGAAACCTTATCGCCTTTAGAAAACCTCTCTACTGTAATAAGGTCTCCAACATTAAGCCCTTCCATTGGAAATTCTTTTAAAACCCTGTAGGGCTTGACTCCTGCCTTCTTGAATACTCCAAGCTCAGGCTTGTTAAGCCTTTTTTCCTTTCTTACTTCAAAAAACCCTACCTTTACGGCTTCATAGCCGTCTTTTTCCGGAGTCTTGACCTGGACAACACAGCCTGGCTGTGCCTCTATTACAGTGACAGGCACCACTGTGCCGTCCTCTTTGTATATCTGAGTCATGCCCAGTTTCTTACCGACAATACCTGTCATTGCTTAATCTCCACATCAACACCAGCAGCCAGTTCAAGATTCTTCAGGGCATCCACAGTCTGAGGCGTAGGCTCGTATATGTCAATGAGCCTTTTGTGCGTCCTTATCTCAAACTGCTCTCTTGACTTCTTGTCCACATGAGGCGACCTTAAAACCGTGTACTTGCTTATCTTTGTTGGAAGCGGAACAGGTCCTGCAACCCTTGCACCAGTCCTGTGCGCAGTCTCCACTATCTCCTTGACGGACTGGTCAAGTATCCTGTGGTCGTATGCCCTGAGTTTTATCCTTATCCTCTGATTCATAACCTACTCTATAATCTCCGTAACAACCCCTGCACCAACGGTCTTTCCGCCTTCCCTTATGGCAAAGCGGACTTCCTTCTCCATGGCTATCGGGGCTATCATCTCTACATAGATATTTACATTATCTCCCGGCAT
>Ga0180897_118_pt1 | contig 61502 bp, 58 predicted proteins | sample Deesub1362A_J573_FD_124282 | JGI IMG/M metagenome (GOLD analysis project Ga0180897, IMG submission 124282) | Nitrospirae bacterium JdFR-86
CAAGATAAATGACAACGAACAACAATGCTTTATTCATTGCCCTGCTGTTCATTTTATATCAGTGCTGTTGGTTAATGAATTGGAATCAACATAATGGATTCTATGGCAGCTGAGGCACCTTACCTTTCCGGGGTTGCTTGTGCCATCTGCTGAGTTATCAAGCACCATGTTGTTTGCCGGGTTCCCATCCACATCTCCGGCATATCGATTGTTCCCCTGAGGGTCTGTCTGTGCCACACCGTTTGCATCCAGCGGGGCAGTAGAGTCATACCCCTGGGCATTAAATATCTCTCCAATGGGATGGCTGAAGATGGTAGTCCCATTGGCCAGAGAGGGGTCGCTTGCCTGGCTGTAACTCATCGCTCTGTAGTAATGGCAATCTTCACACATCTGGTTGTACTGGTCATCTATTCTCTGGAAATGTCTGTCCTTGGTTTCGCCGGCAGTGTATGTGGATGAAGAATAGGGGTCCCACGGCTCCTTACGCTGAGAGTGCTGGTTATGACAGACAGAACAGGTAATGACATTATTATAATTTTGAAGCTTCGCCTTCAGTGCCACATTTGACAGGTCATTGGTATTTCTCAAGCCATAGGCATTCGATGGGTCTGACAGAGTGGGCATGGTTGCGTTCCAGGCGTGTGAGGTGCCTCCCACCCCTGGAGAGGCCTGCATGGAGTCTGTAAAGGGCACTGCATTTGCAAGCCCCCCGCTTGTATGACAGCTCAAGCACAGATTGGCATTTGAGGCATCCCGGGTAAGGCTTCCTCCAGGAGCATTATGAATTGTATGACAGCTGTTGCACCGAACCCCAAACGAGGCATTATGCGGAGGGTCAATAGCCAGAGCACTCAGCAGCCCCACAAAAGACATAAACCCAACTGTTATAAGTGCTATCCAAAATCCTCTACTAAGTGCAGCTCTCAAAACTTATCATGCCTCCGTATTATTGAAAACGTCCCAGAGAAATCTTTGCACCACCTTTGGTGAAAGCCCTGAACTCACCTTTTTTGACTCCATCATAACTGTAGAGCATGACCATACCACGATTGCGAGGAGATGCACCACTGCCAATGACAATCTCTGCTTTGCCATCATGCTCTATGTCACCCACAGCAAGGTTTATCCCTGTCCAGGAGTTAACAGTAAAACTCTTCAGAAGGCTGCCATCTAAAGTATAGGTCTTTATAACAGCCTGTCCAGTCCGTGGATGTCTGCTTATAGCCAGCACGACCTCCACAGAGCCATCACCGTTGAGGTCTCCAGCTCCAATAGCAGGCCTTTGCCTGACCAGTGGCACCCTTTTACCCCTTCTGTCCTTTCTGGTGGAGACATCAAAGCCTCCAATGTGCTCCACCTTCCACTCTGCCGATGTGGTATTTATCTTCCAGAACCTTATCTCCAGGATATCATTGTCCACAGCATGCATGGTAACAAGTTCAAAGAGGCCGTCATCATCAACGTCTGCCATGACTACCTGTGCTTCATGCACCTCATCGTATGTGCTGAAGGCTACCCCTGTGTCTATGACCTCCTTGCCATCGTATCTGTAAAGTTTAATCGTAGGGGAAGCCCTCTTTCCACGAGTCACTGCCACCACTATTTCCTCAACTCCATCACCGTCCACATCTCCTGAGGCAAGATTTACAGGATATTTACCTTCGTTAAACTTGAGCTTAAATCCCTCAATGGGTGTACCATCTGCCTCAAAACCGTGAACCTGTCTCTTTTCAGAGCCCTTCAGGCGTACAGCCACCAGTATCTCATCCATACCATCGCCATCTATATCTCCAACAGCAAAGTCCTCAAGTCTGTACTTTTTGGAAACCACTTTTAGTTTCCACTCAGGCGTTCCATGGATGTCAAAGAATTTCAATATTGCCCTTTTCTTCACAGGAGTCTCCGGAGCTACAACTATATGTGTAGCCGCCTCTGGAGACAAGTACTCACCGTTAATCTCTATTTCTTGTCCTGAATCAATTGTAAAGGTTCGACTTAAAGGTTTCAAATACCTTAATACATGACCGAATGTGATTGTATATGTGCCAGGAACAATCTCATCGTAGCTCCAGAACTTTCCACCACCTGAGTATTCTACAGGACCACTGAGCACAAAATTGGCCTCGTCAATATTGCTCTTTACAATAACTGTCCCTGCATATATAACCTTTAGATAAACATCTATCTCCACTGCACTGGCACCCACTGCATTGATTGTTATCTTTCCAGTATATATCCCTGGCTCTAATGGGGCAACATGTTCATTTAATGAGGCCGTTATAGTGCTTGGAGTAGTTCCTGAAGGCTCCTGGATGCTCAACCAGGGCACAGAAGCCGAGGCACTCCAGAGAAGTGCCTTGCCCGTGGACGAAATGGTAATACTTTCAGAGGGATATGATAATGCTCCCTTTTGATACTTAAAGCTTATTGCTGACGGGGCGACCACAAGCGAGGATGGTAAAGGCTTTACCTCCAGAGAGACCTTAAGAACCGAAGCTATCCCGGAAGACATAGTGAATCTTATGTAAGATGTATAAGTGCCTGGTAGCAGATTTGCAGGGTCTACTGAAATCTGCACGGTCTGAGGTGCCTGCCCTTGTGTGGGCGAAACAGATATCCAGTCTTCGGAAACCGAAGCAGTCCAGGACAGAGGGGTATCAGAGTCAAGGGTTACATCGGTAGATGTAGGCTGTCCTCCTTCAAATAAGGAGAAAACAATCTCCGAAGGAGTTATGGAAAGCCATGAATAAGACCCTATGCCTAAAACCTCAACCCTCTGATTGCCATTGTTTGAAACAAATAGTTTTCCAGCCTTGTCAAAGGCTACATCCAGTGGAACCTTAAACTGGCCTTCTGCACTACCAAAACTGCCAATATAACCGAGGAAAGTGCCATCCCTTTTGTCGTAAACTGCAACTACTGAGTGGTAGGCCTCCGCTATATATAGTCTGTCTAAGTCAACAGCTAACCCATGAGGACGAAGAAGCTTGTTGCCTCCCGTGCTCCAGAGACTTCCACCGCCCCCTATATCCCTTCTCCAGTTGCCGTCAAGGTCATACACCCTTACGCGGGCATAGTTATGGTCAGCCACATAAACCTCGGCTGAGACTTCATCTACCACTATGCCTGTGGGAAACCCAAACGCTCCAAAAGAAAAGAGATATTGTCCTGTGATGCTATTGTAGACCTTAACAGTCTTTTTTGAGCTGTCAACAACATATACCCTGCCTCTGCTACTTGTTGCTATATCGTTTGGCATCCCGAACTCTCCATCCCCTGAGCCCAGTTTGTAAAGAAGCCTTCCCTGGACGTCATATACTGAGACATCTCCATGCTTGGTGCCAACGAATACCCTTCCTGTCTCATCGACTGCTATTCCCAGTGGTCTCTTTACAGGGAAATGGGTTATCTCTATTCCGTTGTTTGACAGTATATGAACCCTGTCATAGTAGCTATTGGTGATATAGACATTACCACTGGAATCTGTGGCAATTCTCACAATATCCGCTTGTGGTAGGGGGAAATAGCCCAGCGTCTTGACGGTTGGCATTACAGCCCCTTCGGAGATTCCTCCCGAAAAGACTATAAACAGGACTACCAGCCACCTTATAATCATCCACAGTTTCATCCTTAATGGGGAGAAAGCAAGCTTCATGCCAAAACTTTATGGACAATCCGAGCTATGGCAAGCAACGCAAAGGGGGTCGTAGTTATCAACGCATGCCCCTCCCACGAGGAACTCACATGAATCCCCGAGGGCATTTTCATGATAAAGGTGTGGGTCATGGCAAGTGGAGCACTGAACCCCATAATTATAACCTGCCTTATATCCTGGTTGGGTGATTTCAGAGCCCTCCTTGCCTGGGGTTCCACGATACTCTTGTGCGGTAGGCCTAAGAAGCACTTCATCGTTAGCAGGCGCAGTAGCTGTGCTCTCCCAGGGATATTTTAGCCGGGTGCTTGTTATACCAGCTGTACAATTGGCAATAGAGTCTGTTATAAGTACGTCGTTCATAGGCACCGAAAATATATGGTGTGAAGGCGCAGTGCCAAGCCAACCAGGGCAGGCACTGGTCATACGTCCCTCACTGTCAAGGCAGGCGCCTGTCATAAGAACAGCCCCTGAAGCAAGCTCCCCTACGGCTACTGTCCCATCATGACAGCTCATACACAGCTTTGAGGCACCATCTATAGAGTGCGAGGGCATAGTCGTGGAATTAATAAGGTAAGAAGAAGTATTACTGAAATCAATAGTTGCTGTCGATAGTGTATGGTTCCACAACGGAGCATTTATAAGCGTAGTGTCTGTAATTGCATAATGGGGAGTGTGGCAAAATATACATATCCGTGTTTCGCTTTGCGCTTTTATAGGGCCTGGGCCAGAGATAGAAAGGTTGTGTTTATTGCTAGGGTCTGTAAGATTGCCTATCCCTCCTATTACAGCCTCTACCTCAGGATGCTGGCTATACTCTATTAAGAGGGCACCAAAGATACAAACCAAAAAGATTAGAATCGTTATAAATGTCTTTTTCCTGAGGCCATTGAATTTCACTGTAAGTTCTCAACCTTTTTATAAAAATTTTATCTTACTTACCTTTAGAATAAAATTTTTATAAAAATGATGTCAATATAATGTACTTAATATGTACCAGGAAAGAACAGGCGGATTTGAAAGATTTAGGGTTTGGGAGTATTCACATTTATGTGTTTATTTTAATTATTCCCTTCTGAATGGCGAACTTAATCAAGCCTGAGCGGCTGCTGATACCGAGTTTTTCAGTGATATTAGTCTGGTGTGCAATAACGGTTTTGACACTGATGTTAAGCATGTCAGCGATTTCCTTATGTGTATAGCCCTCGGCTATGAGTTTCAAGACCTGTTTTTCCCTGTCTGTAAGTTTTTCATACGGGTCTTCCATTGCAGGTTTATCCTTGCCGAGGTATCCGGCGACCACTTCTGATGCAATTGAGGGGTAGAGATAGAATTCTCCTCTGTTTACTGCCCTTATCGCAGCGACCAGTTCACTTCCTACTGCCCGCTTGAGCAGGTACCCTGAGACCCCTGCTTTCAGGAAGCGTGATATATACTCTGTGTCATCGTACTGTGTAAGCACAAGTATTTTTGCACGGGGGGTTGTCTTTCCGAGTTCGATTGTTGCTTCCAGACCACCCAGCTTTGGCATTGCAATATCCAGCAAAATAACATCAGGGTCGAATTTTTTTGCCTGTTCTATTGCCTCAAGGCCATCCGATGCCTCTGCAACTACCTCTATGTCATCGCAAAGTTTAAGGAATGCGCTGATGCCCTCTCTTACCAGAGCATGATCATCAGCAATCAACACTCTTATTTTAGACATTTTCGCTTCTTGCAGGTTTTAATGGCAGCTTCACGTTCACCCTTGTGCCCACACCTAATATTGAGCATATTTGCAACTTTCCGTCAAGAATGGATGCTCTTTCTTTCATTCCCAGAAGACCCAGTCCTTTTTCTTTTCCTGAGGTGGATTTCAGTATTGAATGGACATCAAACCCCTTTCCATCGTCTTCTATGTCCACGTTGATTAAGGTGTCGGTCGTCTTTATCACAACGAAGACATTATTGGCCTCTGCGTGTTTTGCAATATTTATGATTGACTCCTGTATTATTCTGAACAGTGTTATCTCGACCTGCGAGTCAAATCTTTTATTAGGCACGGTTTTCATGTTTAAGAAGTAATTTATTCCTTTTTCAGAGAGGTGTTTGTCGAGCAGCCACTTGATGGCTGCGTCAAGTCCGAGGTCGTCAAGGATTGAAGGTCTCAGGTTTTTGATGATATCGTGTATGTCGTCTATAATTTTTTCTACAAGCTGTTTCATTTCTTCTATCCTGTTGTCATCGATTCTTTCGGGGTACATTTTGCACATGTCAAGTTTAATCAGGAGCACTGATATATCCTGAAGGATTTCGTCATGGAGTTCACGTGCTATTCTTTTCCTTTCGTCTTCCTGCGAAGTGATGACCTGTTTTAACAGGGTTTGGACTTTTTGCTGTGCCTGTCGTATCTTCTTTGTTCTGTCCAGAACACGTTTTTCCAGCTCGGCACTATACCTCTTTAAGTTTTCGAGAGACTCTGCGAGTTTTATTCTCATGACGTCGAAGCTCTGGCTGAGGATACCGATTTCGTCGGTGCCGTGTTGGGCGATAGGCTTTGACAGCTCGCCTTTAGCTATCTGGTTGGTTGCCTTTGTCAGCTCTTTTATGGGGTTCACTATACTACGGTTTATCCCCATAGCCAGCAGGAATGCAGTTCCTACAAAGATGACGCCGAGTGCAATAAAGGTTTTTCTAAGCTGGAGTGCAGGGGCAAAGATATCTTCCTTTGGTTCCTGTATTGATACACCCCAGGGTGCCAGTTCAAGGGGTGTAAATGTAAGTACGTTTGTGGACCTCTCCTTTTTTCCGGAATCATGGCACTGATGGCATGTCGCAACGCATTCTTTTTTTGAACTTATTACTGTGCTGAAAAATTTGTTGTAGTCGCAGTATGTCAGCGACCGGGCGGGTTTTGATGATGAGATAACTACCCCGTTGGAGTCAATGATGTCTATAAAGGTGTTTTCCCCTATGTCAATTAACTTGAGCATGTGCGTGAGGATGGGATTTGTAGGGTCGATTTCTCCTCCGGCAACACCAACGTAGTTGCCGTTTTTATCCTTTAAGGGCACCAGTACGAATAAGACCTTTCTTTTTGTAGTCTCGGTGGTGTAAATGTTCGATACGACCGGCTTGCCGGTGGCAATTATCCTGCTTATAGGTTCGATGCTCAGCAGGTTGAGGTTTTTCTCTTCTATCTTTTCAGGGTAAGTTAAAAGGACATTTCCGCCCTTGTCCAGAAGGAAGATCCCATCTGTAAATATAGAGTACTTGTATGCTGTAGTGAGGGCTTCTCTTTCCGGGCCAAAATCATTGTCATCCAGATTAACACTGCCTGAGAGGGATATATCGTAGAGACGGTTTATGTTATCTTCTATTATACTGTCTATGTTGTTTCGGATGAGGCGAGCCAGTGCAAGTCTTTTATTCAGTGAGCTTTCTATACTTTTCTGGATGATGTAGTAGCTTACGATTCCAAAGCTTAATAATACAATCGACATGCTTAGGGTTATTGCCAGCGTGATTCTTTTTCGTAAACTCCCTCTTCTCCCCCCCATAGAGAAATTATAAAACAAGAGTTGAAAATTGCAACTTTTGATTGATGGTTAAGGTTCTAACTGGTTTCCAAATTTTCATAGTGTATGTCCTGATGTTCGGTTATTATCTCTTCCAGTGGTTTGCCTTCGAGCCTTGCAAGTTCAATAGGATGTTCAGTGAGCATCCTTTCCTTTGATATATAACCTGTGAATATGCTTGTATCAAGTGGGGAGACGTCCGGACTGAATATGGAGTTGTAGATATGCCATACAGCGATAATGAGAAAGATAACCAGTGCCTGGTTTGTGTGCATGACCTTTGCAGCAGGGATAATCTCTCCGGGCAGGAACCGCGTGATGAATGTCGGAAACCAGAGTATAATCCCTGTTACAATCATCAAAAGCCCGCCGATGAGGATTCCCCAGTATTCGAATTTTTGCTTGTAGTTGTAGCGGTCGCAGATTGCAGGGCGGCTTTCGATACCGAGGTAATATTTAATATTATGTATTGCGTCGGTAAAGTCTTTTTTACTTATAATCATAGAGGGATGCCACTTTTTAAATGCAACGCCTATTATCCCGATTATAATGTGTATGGAGGTAATCAAGAGGAAGACTATCCCTGTAAATCGATGGACTAATCTTGCATAATCAATACCTCCCATTTTGAAGATAAGCCACTGGGAGACGTCAAGCGAATAGAACTTCTGGGAAAGTCCTGTAACAACAAGAACCCCGAAGGTCAACATGACCGCCCAGTGCTCGATGATACGGAAGATGCTGAATCTTCTGATTTTATTTCCTTTTATCCTATCGATGTTTGCCATCCCAATCCTCCTCTTTTATCTGTTTACTGCATATCTCCAGATATGCAATATGATTTGCAAAATGAGTCCTATCAGCAAGCCGGGTATGAATATCTGGTATATCGAGTTGACGATAAACACCAGCGGTGCCTTCTTCAGGGTTGGTTCGTAGTGTGAGAGCCAGGCAGCTGGAAAGTTTTTAGTTGCATCCTTGTGGCACTGCTGGCATCTCTTCAAAAGGTTGGCTTTTACCACAGCCGGGTCTGTATTTCTGGTGCTGATTATGTTGTGGCTGCCGTGGCAATCTGTGCAAACGGCTATCTGTCTTGCAGGTTTGTTGAATTCCTCTCTCTGTTTTTTGTAGAAGATAAGGGTAACCCCGTGAAAATCCGACAGGTAGGTTTTTACGACATTTGTTGAAAGCCCGTATTTGCTTACTATGGCTTCATTGGCATGACAGTTACTGCATATCTCAGGTATCTTCTCGCGATAATCTAATGCAAGCGCATCTGCTATATCGTGGGCTTTGTGACAATCCACACATACAGGTACATCACGATTGTGCATGTCAAACAGTGCTTTGCCATGGACACTTTTTGCATATATATCAAATATTCTCGGATGGCATCTCTGACATCTATGGGCTATAAGCGTTCTTTCCTTGCCGAAATCCAGGGTTAGATGAGAGCCATGGCAGTCGGTACATACAGGGGCTTTAAGGTTTCCCTGACTGAGTTTTATGTAATGGATGCTTTCCATGGTCTTGGTATATTTATCGAAGTGACAGCGTCTGCATGTCTCTGAATTAGCGATTGAGAAGTCGCGAAGACTCTTGAAATTTCTCTGGGGATGACGTGTGCTGGAAAAACCAAAGTGGCAGTCTGAACAGCTGAGCTTTCTATGTACGGAGGCTTTCAGTAATGACGCATCTATTTTCAGGGATAAGGTCTCACCGTTGTTAAATTCCATGCTCAACTCGTAGGCATGGCATTTCAGGCAGTGCTGCTCTTCGGTCTTGAATGTTCTTTTACCCACGTGCACTATTGAGTGAGAGCCGTGGCAGTTGGTGCAGGGGTGTGGTTTACCTTCCTCTTCTTCGCTTAATACTTTGGCGTGGATGGGTGTTGCTTTGAGGTTCAAGTGGCAGCGCCGACATACAAGGGAGGATTTTATGATGTATTGTTTTTTGCTCCTGTATCGTCTTGACGGATGTTTTTCTGTGGAAAAGTCGGTATGGCAGTCAGAGCACGCCAGGGAGTTGTGAACAGAGACCATAAATTTTTTAGCATCCACATAAGCTTCTATTGATTCATTGTTTTCAAACTTCTTGATTATTCCGTGTTTGGCGTGACATCTCAGGCACTCCTGGACTTCGCCTGAAAAGGCATCACTGGCAAAGCAGGCGAAGGTTACAAGAAATGCCATTAATATGAAGATTATTTTCCCCCCTGCCGTTATGGTCATCATCTTAATAACTCAGGACACAGAGACGAATATTTTTCTGACAGCTTACCCTTACGATTTCCTCATCATCGATGACGAGGATGTTTTTTTGTTTGCCCATTACCTGCCCTCCTGAGTATTGTTCCATTGTGGTTGTTCTGCCGGCAGTCTGATTAAGAAAGTGGCACCTTTGCCGACTTCGCTTTTTACAGTGATATCCCCGCCGTGTTTTTTGATAATGCCGTAGCTTACAGGCAGACCAAGCCCTGTACCTTTGCCCACAGGCTTTGTTGTAAAGAAGGGTTCGAATATCTTATTCATATGCTCAGGGGGAATTCCGGGTCCTGTGTCTGCGAATTCTATCTCGACGAACTGCTTGTTGGGGTCTGTTTCGTCTTTTACAATTCTGGTTGTTATTTTTATAGTGCCGACGTCATTCATTGCGTCCACAGCATTCGTAAGCATATTGAGGAAGACCTGCTGTATCTGATTCGGGTCTACGGTCACAGAGGGCAGGTTTTCAGCAAGGTTAAATACAAGTTGCACGTTGTGAAACTCTGCTTGATTCTTCACCATGGCGATTGAGCTTTCAAGAAGGTCATTAATGCTTATCTGTATTTTCTCTGATGTGCCTTTCCGTGCGAATCCGAGCAGTCCTTTGATTATCTTTGAGCATTTGTTTGCCTGCTCGATGATGACATCAAGTGCCTCGGCATCCTGCTTGTCCTCTGGCGGAATGCGCTTGCGCATGAGGTGGGCAAAGGTGACGATGCCGGTCAGAGGGCCGTTCAGCTCATGGGCGATGCCTGCTGCCATCCTGCCGAGGGATGCCAGTTTCTCTGCATCGATGAGCTGTTCCTGCGCCTTTGTCCAGTCCTCCATGTGCTCTCCGTATCTTTTTATATCCTGTGCCGCCGGATTAAATGTCTGTGCCAGAGGTTTTATCTCATCCCGTCTGTTTATCTCTGTCGGGTGGTCGAAATCTCCCTTCATCCCTTCCTCCATGAAGGTAACTGGTTTTGACACCCAGAGCGGGGAATGTCAGCCTGAGGCCAACACTCCCCTTGACTGAATAACAAAAAGTCAAACATGCTAATGAGACTCTTTATAGTCCGGGTGTTCACGCAAAACAGGCATTCTGTTCAAAATCCACCGGAAAATGAGAATGTGAATGGTGACGAGTGTTAGAACTATGACGACTTCCTGCCATGGCGGAACGATATGGCTCAGGTGGTGCGGCAGATTCCAGTTAAACGCAACTATTGAAACATTTATCCTGTTTACCAGAATCCCAAGCACAGCGTAGAAAGCTCCAAACCTGACAATACCGGTGCTTTCCTTCTTGACGCCGTATGTCAGGACGAGCGCAGGAAGGAGAACAAATCCCAGCATCTCCACGAGGAACCACTCACCGTAGGGCGTGCCCAGGAGCGCCCAGTTATTGTCGTGGGCTATGCCGATTACTTTCAGTGCAAAATAAACGTATATACCGACACAGGTGCCTTTGCCAAGGCCAATGGTCAGTTTGTCAAGGCTTCCGAGGAAGGTGTCATCAGTTGCCTTTCTCAGGAAACGAGCGGCAAGAGTGCTCACGACGATTACCATAGCGAGGGCGGCATAGATGCTCGAACTTAGGAAGAATACCGGTATGTACGAGGAGTACCAAAGCGGGTGGAGCTTTCCAGGTGCAAGCAGGAAGAGGGCGCCGAGTGCGGACTGGTGGAGAGTTGACAATATTATGCCGGCGATGGTCATGGCAATGGTTATCATCGTTGCCCATTTGCGTACCCTTCTTGACTTCAGCCATTCCAATATGGCTGGGCTGAATTCAAGGAACTGCACTGTCAGGTAAGTAGCCACATGCCATGCTACAAGGAACAGGACAGAGGCCGTGCCAAACCCGACTATCATTGGGTAATATATTCGCCAGGGGCGGCCGATGTCTGTTAAAAGGTAGACCACAGCAAAGAAGTAGCCCATAAATCCTGTAAGAACTCCGAGTCTCACAAGGGGCTTATATCGTTTAAACCCGAAGATGTAGTAAGCTGTGGCCATCACAAATCCAGTGGCTGAAAGCGGGACGCCGCCGAAGAGTCCCCAACCAAGTATAAGTCCCCATGGATATTCGTCTGATGCGTGAGTGACCGCAGCAAGACCATGTATAAAACGCAGTGCAATAACCGGTATCCCAATGCTCAGTATAAGCATTGCAGCGATATTGAAAGGAGTAATGAGGTTTCTGCTGTATTCGGGCCAAGACATTCCTAAAAGCAGTTTGTCCATGAACCATGATCTGAAGTTCTCTGTCCTAGTTAAGGTATCGTTGCCCATTTTCTCCCCCCTTTTTCTTTATTTTTGATTTTTTTCCTTTTCAAGTTCTTCCCTGTGACGCAGGGCTGCATAGATCATTCCAAAGAGAGCCGGCCAGACAGTAAATACCACCGGAACCGCAGAAAGAAACCCTTTAGTCTGTTCTATGAGTGGTTTCTTGGGAAGGTTTGCCGGGAAATCAAGTTGCTCGAACGGAACTCCGGAGATATACATCCAGCTTGTTCCTCCGACCTCATGCTCACCGTAAATATGGTCGATGTACCTGTCAGGGTTCTTCATTATCTTTTCTCTTGCAAGTTTGATTAAATCACTTCTTTTGCCAAAGGTTATAGCTCCTACCGGACAGGCCTCTGCACATGCAGGCATGTCGCCGTTTTTGATTCTTCCGTAGCACAATACGCACTTTACGATTTTGGGTTCCAGAGGACTTGCATAATCATATGCTGGAACGTAAAAAGGACACGCTATCATGCAGTAGCGGCAGCCAAAGCATTTTTCCGGGTCGTAGAGGACTGCACCTTCAGGAGTTTTCGTATAGGCGTGTATCGGACAGGCTGAGGCACATGCAGGCTCGTTGCAATGATTACACTGAATCTTGCGGTAGATGGGCTTTCCTGCATCCTTTGGATTTTCATACCGGTTGACTACTGTGTAGGCTTGTACGGTAGGCCGCCTTTTTTCATTAAAGACAGACTTGTCGTCAAAGGGAACATCTGGTTTGGGCAGATTGTTCGCCTCGTTGCATGCCTCCTCGCAACTGCGACACCCCACGCATTCTGTTAAGTCAGTAAGACAGCCGTAGCGGTTGGGCCATCCGGTGAATTCCTTGTAGGCAGAGGCATCCTTGTAGCTTCCGATTAAGGAGATACCTCCGATGGCTGCTACGGTTCCTAAAAATCTCCTGCGGCTGATTTTCCTGGTGTTGTCTTTTTCGTTCTGGGGTTCTTCTGTTGTTCCTTCATCTCCGAGAGAGTTTTTTAGAATTTTATCCATAACCCACCCTCCTTATTTACTATTCCGAATTATTTCCTCGCTTTCATTTTTTGCTTGGCATGGCAGGTCTCGGTGCATCCCTTGGGGTCAGTGCCCACACCGTTCATTCCCTTGTGACACTGAAAGCACGTGCGGTGGTATGCAACCTTTAGCCCTGGCATATTTGGATTTGCAGGGTCATAGATGGTATGACAGGTTCTACACGCCATGAAAGTGTTGACCACGGATTTTTTGAAAATAGACGAGCTGACTGAATGACAACCCTTGCACGAGGATGCATTGCTGCCATGCTGGTGGTGACACGTCCCGCAGCCTTGCGACATAAAGATGTGTTTTGTGTGGTTGAATGTCACCGGTTCATATTTGTCTGCCAGACTGTCCAGTTTAAGAACCGCTGGAGCCTTTTCAGCTTTTCCTGTGCAGATGGATGCTATAAAAAGAGTGCAGAAGCTGATTAAAAAGACCAAGGTTACTGTTCTTTTCATTTATCTCCCCTCCATATTTCAACAATTCCTGGTGAAAGATGTGGGGGGCTTGAGATTTCATTCACCAGGAATTGTTGATTTCTTGCATTTCTCAGATATTTAAAAGGGTTATTTCTGTTCATCTTTCTCTGACTTAGTCTCTCCTTCCTTGTTCTCTTTCCCGGCCAAATATGCCTCTGTGGGTCTCCATCCAAAGGATGCACTGCTGCCTGCCAATGACAGGACACCGTTGACAACCGAAGTGATAAGGACGAACACGAAACTGAAGGGCAGAATAATCACGTATGCCAGACCGATGAATGGAGCAGCCACCACCATGCCGATAGTCCTGAGGGTATTCCTGTACCCTGTTTCCTTGATGTACTGCGTGTCTTCCTTGAGTTCGTGTATCAGCGTCCTGAAAGGCTTCGGCTTCAGTATTTCCCAGTAAAGGAGGTATGCTCCGATGAACAGAAGCGAGACTATGTACTCCACGCTTTTTACGTGGGTTAAAAAGTCAAACATTGTGTGCATTTTTACCTCCATTCTTTATTTTGTAAGTTCAGACAAAACCTGTAGCCTTTTCCTGAAAAGTCAGCTCTTGTCCTTTTTCCCCCTCTTCTTGCCTGTTAGATATGCCTCTCTGGGTCTCCATCCGAAGGACACGGCATTTCTTATAAGGTTTAATGTCCCACCTCCAATCTTTACTCCTATCAATGTGATTATCGCTGCAATGGCGATGAACGGCAGGAATATAACGTATACCAGTCCGAGAATCGGTCCTAAGAGCAATAGAAGAAGTCCCTTTTCCTCCTTATCGTCTTCATAGTACGCCACCATTTATTTCACCTCCTTTCTTTTTTGCTCAATTACACGATATCAGATGATTCAGTCCGGAGTGAATCGGTAGAAGTTCCTATTTTTATAGGAATTTTTTCTTAATTTAGCGGGATAATTTTATGAAATTGAAAAAAGGGTGGACTCTGGGCTGATTTGCGGTGTGCAATGGACTCAGGGCAGTTGATTCTAGGTTTCATCAGGGTGGGGAATCATGCTTTCTGCAATCCTAATCAACTCCTGGGGCATTGATTTCATGATAACGGTTATTTTGTATTTTCCTTCGTTCCATGAAATCTTGCTATACGGCTCGTCGTTTTTACAGATGCCGACCTCAAGCACGGCTTCCCTGCCTTTTAAAGGGTAGTGGATTGTTTCCCTGATGTGCGCTGCTTTTATTTTCATGTCAGGGGTGAAGTCTCCGGATGTGTCAGCCTGGGATATTATGAGTGCGACATCTCCCTTTTTGACACGTTTGAATTCCATTATTATTGCAGTGAAAGGTTTGCTCTGTGCCAGTATTTCTGCCGGAGGCCAGGAGAGACTTTGCGGAAAATAGGATGGAACATAGAGGTCTCTTATCTTTAACTTCAGTCTGACGTCTTCGATGCTGTCATATTTTCTTATAGTGCCTTCCTGGATTGCCATTGGCACCCAGTTGATAATCTTCAGCGCTGCAATTAAGATTGCAATTATTACCGCAAACGAAAGGAAACTGCGCAGCCTCTTACGCACTTTTTACCTCAGACAACAAAGTAGTTTATTAAAACAATCGCAGCAAGTGTTATTATAAACGGAAGCCACTCGCTATTTGAATTATTGTGCACCTGTCCTCCTTGAAGCCTTTTAACCCTGCTTTTTAAGAGCATGTTATGGCTGTCCTCGATTGTTGTGCCTATGGTTGAAGTGGTCTTCATGTGTGCAAGGTTAGAGTCTTCGTGCTCATGGTAAAAGTTTTTAAGGGTTTCTGCCAGGGCATCGGGTTTTTGTGTGATAGACACTGCAATATCATCGCATATCTTTTCTTCCTCATGGACAATCCTTCTGAATTCCAGGAGAACTACAGGATTGAAGAACATTAATGTCCTGAAAAGAAATACTACCATAAGCAATGGTTTTTTGTTTCTTGCGATGTGTGCTATCTCATGGGCAATTGCTGCCTGTATCTGCTCAGTGTTAAGCACATTTATAAGCCCTGTGGACAGAAAGATTGCCGCATTTTTGTCGGTCCTGGAGAACAGCACAAATCTGTCGTCATCAATTATAAAGATATCGGGTTTTTCTACAGGCAGGTCTGCCAATGCCTTGTTGACAACAGCGGCGTAATCGTCGTCCTCTTTTATTCCAGGCGGGACTTTCTGGGACTTGAAGGCATGTTTCCAGATAGGAATCATCTCCTGAATAAAGAAGACTAAAGCTGTAAAGAATAAAATAAGGACAAAGAACAGGCTCAGTGGAACCTTTCCAAACAGCTCCAGGTTCAGCCATCTGTTGGTGTCAAAGACCGACTCCAGTCTGAAGGAAATAGAGCCTCTCTCAGGGTTTATCATCTGGTACATAGGGAATGAGAAGGTTGGGAATATAACAGATATGAAGAGGAATCTTTGTTTTATCAACGGGTTGGTGATGTCCCATATTTTTAATGCCCTGTCTATGATAACGGCAGCTATCAGCGAGTGACAGAAGGCCTGAGCAATGTACATACCGGGGTAGGAATTGAAAAAGTCTGAAATATTCACTGTCTGACCATTAGTACTTAATAAATAGGCTCTCTGCGATGGGATTTTCTATAAGCCAAATATACCGCAGGTTGCGGGTGAAGGTCAATGTATGATTTATGGAATCCGCTGTTTCAATATGAATCCGCACATTGATTTCTATTTGTAGTCCGCTGTTGTGAAACAGGTTTCCTGATTATCACTTGCAGAAAGAACCCTATACTCGGTCTGCTTGGGACAGGTAAAAATTCAAGGATAGACCATTCAAAATTTAAAACCGTTACTAGGGCTGAAAGAGCCTTAGAGTCTTAAGGGTTAAGGTGGGTTCAAATCCCACGCGCTCCCGCTTTTAAAATCAATGGGTTAGCTTTAATTTGCCCTCGGAAACAGCCTCAAAAACCGTGAAAGTGTTAGCCCAGCCATGCTTAAATATTGGAAATTATAACGATATGTGTTATAGTGTAATAAATGATACGGTCTTTTAAAGATAAAAAGACCCGTGAGTTGTATCTTACGGGCAGGAGTAAGGAATTTCCTGCCCCGGTCTGTAAAGTAGGGCTAAGGAAGCTGGATTATCTGAATGCGGCAACTCGTCTTGAAGACCTTATGGCTCCACCAGGAAACAGGCTTGAGCCGTTAAAAGGCAAGTATAAAGGCAAATACAGCATTAGGATTAATGAACAATATAGGATAGTTTTCAGGTTTGTTGATTCCGATGCTTACGATGTTGAGATTACGGATTACCATTAAGAGGAGGCAAACATGTTTGATTTAAAAAGGGTACCAACGCACCCCGGGAAAATCCTTAAAGAGGATTTCTTAATCCCCTTGGGGCTTTCGCAGACAGAACTGGCAAGGTATCTTAAGACCACGTTTAGGACTGTCAACGAGATACTGAATGAGAAGCGGGGTATTTCTCCTGACATGGCTGTCAGACTTTCCAGGTTCTTTGGCACGTCCGAGGAGCTTTGGCTGAATCTTCAGGATCAATATGACTTATACAAGGCAAAACAAAAAAGTAAGGATGTTCTGAAGGAGATTAAGCCCTTTAAGGAACTCAAAATGGCTGTATGAGTTCTACTTGCGGGGTATAGCTCAATTAAGATGGCAGAGCGGGCTATGGACATGAGAGTGTTAAGAGCTTGAGTGTTGAGGTTTCTAGACTATCGTTGTAGAAGAAAAGGGGAATTGTAGATATTGTCAAAAAAAGTATAAAACATGAAAACAAAACCTGATAAACATTGAGTATTAGATATTTAAAGGTGATTTTATGTATTTAGCTTATTTTGACGAAAACAAATACACAGATGATAATCCATATTTCATTGCTGGTGGTATTCTCTTAAATGATGAAAATATAAGTGAGCTTGAAAATACTCTCAGCCAAATTCAATATAATTTTTTTGGTACCCGCATTCTGTCAAAGGATACTGAAATGCATGGTAAAGATATATTTCATGGGAAAGGTAATTGCAAAAGAAGATCTTTAAAAGATAGAGTTCAGTTATTTCAAGATATAGCATCTTTCCTTATTGATAATAAAGTGCCATTAAGACTAGTTTGTATTGATGTTGAGGCTCATAGAGCAAAATATAAATATCCAGAACTGGAGTATCATTTAGGGCTGATGTTAATACTTGAACGTTTTTGTGACTATTTAGACCATGTAAATGATATAGGTATTGTTTTCGGTGATTATGAAAAAGATGAAATTGCTAAATCCGTTCTTGATTTTTCACAATTTAAGATAAGAGGGAAAACGCCAATGTATTTCGGAAGACCATTGGGGCGTTTAGTTGACACCATCTACTTTACCCATTCCCACCATAGTCGTTTTCTTCAAGTTGCAGATATGATTGTTTTTTTAGCCGGACGATATGAAAATATTACTTCAGAACCAACTAAATGGCATGATAAGAAGATAAAAGAAGTGTGGGATTCTATAAAAAAAGGAAACTATTATATTCAGCATTGGCCGTAAAAAAGGAGCGACCAGTTCTCAAATGAGAAAGGCTCGCCTAAAGGAGCAAGCCACAACCAGTCGCTGTTTAATTATAACATAATAGAACATGTCCCAAAATTTGGGCATCGTGTGAAATAATAGTCAGGTCTTGCATGCCAACATATAGTTTACGAACTGCAAACCTCGTCACCATCCCGTCAACAAGCCTTCCAAATTAACGTAAATATCTTGTCCTCAAGCTTCCATTCCCCACGCGCTCCCGCCATTTAAAATTAATAATTTATGACATTCCACCGGCTATCCTCTGAAGCACCATTTAAGCGAAAGGCTGAAGTTGCGTCCGGATTATGCCCTCCTAACGTTTGCCTGTTTACAAAAAATATCTATAAATAGATATTTTTTACTGAATTAATATATGCTTATATAACTGTCATCCTGACGGGGCACGGTAGCCAGTGTTAAGTTAACGTCCGGTGTGGACAATAGAAATGGTTCTCTAAACACACTATTACATTAACAGAAAATGAACGGACTCCCTTTTGCAGAACTAAGAGAGCCATACAGCTCGTTTCTTAATGAGGGGCGCTGGAACGAGTATCTGAGCAGTCTCTGTGAAGACGGGCTCAAATGGTGGTTCAACATGGATACACCGGCAATCCTTGCCCATCTAATCCCGGTTGAGTCATTCCCTGTAGAGAAAACCTCCCTGCCGGAGAGACTGGTATTTCTGTCAGAAGCCGCCAAGCTCTCAATACCTGTTGAGAAGATGGATGCCTTCTTCAAACTCTTTATGGCTAAGGGGGATTTTGAGGCGGCATCTGCTGCCGCAGGTGCAGGCACTGCCTCTGTATGGGACAGCGGAAGGGAATTTCAGAGATATGCCCTCTGGTATGAGAGAATAAACAAACTTCTTAGGACAAAAGACCGCCTGTCTCCCCTTGCAGTATCCTCACTTTTAGGGTTTAAGGCTCTTGTGGAACTCACAGGCGAAGGGGATATAAAGAAGGCATATGAGACATATATGAAACAGCGCCTCTGGGCTGAAAAAGCCGGAGCACATTCACTCATGGTCTATTTTGCTGCTGCCTGCTCATACTGCCTTATATGGATGGGAAGGCTTTCAGAGGCAGAAGTGATAATGACCGATGCCGAAGTCCTCTGCAGTACTCCGGATACAAACCTTGTGGTAAGAATCTATTTTCAGACAACCCGCGGGCTTTTTTACTTTGTAAAAGGCAAGCCTGATAAGGCAGAGGAGATACTTAAGGGTGTAGTAAGTCTGCCGTTTTTTGAAGAGCTTCCCCCGCCTGCCTACTTTCTGGGCTATGGTCACCTGTTGCTTACCGTGGCAAACAAGGGGAAGGAACAAGCCATCGAGGCAATAGCACAAAAACTCCGTGCCCGTGCAATACCTGAGCAGAACTATTTCCACTACTCCTATCTTCACTACAACCTTGGCACAGCCTATCTGATGATTGGCGAGCCCCACAAGGCTCTTGTCCATGGTAACGAAGCACTCGAGAGAGGGCGCTTAAGCAAAAGCCACGTTGCAGAGCAGATACCTGCCCTTGTCTTTGGTCAGGCTCTTTCAGATATGAACAAGAACGACAGGGCATTAGAGCATTTCCTTCAGTGGCTTAAGCGGTGGAAAAAGAGCGGCTTCTTTATCCTTGCCTCATCAGGAGCTTTTGAGATTGCCTGCCTTTATCTCAAAATGGGGATGATAGACAAAGCAAGGGAGTACTTCAAAAAGGCATCAACTCTAATGCCGGAGGGTGAGAAGATTGCCCATCTGAACCGTTCTGAGGAATTTTTCAAGAAGATAGAGAGTTCATTATATCCTTCTGAAAAACACATAGATGTGATTACAGACCTTGAGAGAATGCCTGTCTGCATTACCACTTTTGGAGACCTCCAGATAAGGGTAGGCGAATCAGTAATTTATGACCGTAAGTGGAGGGGCGGCCGCACCAAGACACTCCTTAAAGCCCTTATTGTGTTCGGAGGCACAAAGGTCTCGTACAACCTCCTTATTGACACCCTCTGGCCTGACACAGAGGGTGATATCGCAGAAAACAACCTCAAGGTGGCTGTGTCAAGGCTAAGGAGGATTGGTTGCCGCCGGGGAGAAAAACCCATACAGTGGATACTTGTCAAGCAGAGGAAGATTTCCCTGGCACGACCGCTGTGTGCAGTGGATTCTATAATCTTCAAGGAGACGGTAGACAGGGCACTCAAAGAAAGAAAGGACATTGCACTTTTGATGAAGGCACTCGATTTGTACCGTGATGACTTCCTTGCCAGAGACCAGAGCGAGACATGGATCATAAGACACCGTGAGATCCTGAGGGAGGATTTTGTAAAAGGGGCAATCCTTCTTTATGAACTGTGCAGGGAAAGCGGTGATATCAATGAGTCCCTGCCTTATCTTTATCGTGCAGTTGAGCGTGACCCTTTAGATGAAGAGATATATTCCGTTTTGATGGAGTTGTACTTGGAGCTTGGTTATCCGTCAAAAGCTATTCAGACCTACAAACAGGCTGAGGAAATCCTGAAAAAGGAACTGGATATTGCCCCTGGTCCAGCACTTCAGGCACTTGCCCGAAAGGCTGGAATGAAGATATAAACCTGCCTCTGCCGTTCTAACTGCACAATCTGCAAAAAATCCCAACTGTGTAACCAAACCTGTTACCTTTTTGTAACCTCCTGTGTGATATAGAAAAAGCGTAAAAGAGCTAGAGGGCTTCAGTGATTAACCTTAATTAAATTTGAAAAAGGAGGTAACGATGAGGACAGGCAGGTTATTGGTTTTTGTATTATTATGTTTCTTAATGCTTACTGCATGCGGAGACGACGACGGAGGCACAACCACCACAGGGACGACTACAGGAAGCTCTGATACCACTGCACCGGCAGTCAGCTCTATATCCCCTGCTGACGGTGCAACAGGCATCGAGCCCAACACCACAGTAACAGCCACCTTCAGTGAAAACATAGACTGCGCAACAGTCAGCACCTCAACATTCACCCTGAAGAAAGCCGGCAGCACTGTCTCAGGCAGTGTAACCTGCAATAACGATACCGCTGTATTCACCCCGTCAGGTGAGCTTGCCTTTTCCACTCAATACACTGCCACGGTTACAACCGGCATCAAGGACACAGCAGGCAATGCCCTTTCTGCTGACTACTCATGGAGTTTTACCGTGAGGGATGGAATCTGGGGAACTGAAGAGATTATCGAGACAGGCAGTGAAGGTGCTGAATATCCTCAGGCAGCAATAAATGCAGACGGAAAGGCAGCGGCTGTGTGGAAACAGTGGGACGGCTTAGCATACAGCATCTACGCAAATGTTTACGACGGGGCAGCATGGGGAACTGAAGAGATTATCGATGCAGGCAGTGGAGATGCTGCATATCCTCCTCAGGTGGCGATAAATGCAAACGGAAAGGCAGTGGCTGTGTGGGATCAGTGGGACGGCACGGCATACAACATCCACGCAAATGTTTACGACGGGGCAGCATGGGGAACTGCGGAGATTATCGATGCAGGCAGTGGAGATGCCTACACGCCTCAGGTGGCAATGAACGCAGACGGAAAGGCAATGGCTGTGTGGAGACAGAATGACGGCTCAGTATACAGCATCTACGCAAATGTTTACGACGGGGCAGCGTGGGGAACTGCGGAGATTATCGAGACAGGCAGTGGAGATGCCTACACGCCTCAGGTGGCAATAAATGCAGACGGAAAGGCAGTGGCAGTGTGGCAGCTGTGGGACGGCACGACAGGCAGCATCTACGCAAATGTCTATAACGGGACATCATGGGGAACTGAAGAGCTTATCGAGGCAGGCAGTGGAACTGCTGGACAGCCTCAGGTGGCGATGAACGCAGACGGAAAAGCAGTGGCTGTGTGGAGACAGAATGACGGCTCAGTATACAGCATCTACGCAAATGTTTACGACGGGGCAGCGTGGGGAACTGCGGAGCTTATCGAGACAGGCAGTGGAGGTGCTGCATCTCCTCAGGTGGCGCTGAGCGCAGACGGAAAGGCTGTGGCTGTGTGGCAGCAGTGGGACGGCTCAGCATACAGCATCTATGTAAATGTGTATAACGGGACATCATGGGGAACTGAAGAGCTTATCGAGACAGGCATTGGAGATGCTGCATCTCCTCAAGTGGCAATGAACGCAGACGGAAAGGCAGTGGCTGTGTGGCAGCAGTGGGACGGCACGGCATACAACATCTACGCAAATGTGTATAACGGGACAGCATGGGGAACTGCGGAGCTTATCGAGACAGGCAGTGGGGATGCTGACTATCCTCAGGTGGCAATAAATGCAAACGGAAGGGCAATGGCTGTGTGGCAGCAGTTTGAAGGCTCAAGCTCAACACTCAGTATCTATGCGAATGTGTATAAGTAAGCCTTTTAGTGCATCCTGCATCATGCAGATGCCGGCAGTGGTGCGATAAAATGCCCGCAAGTCAGAGAGAGGATAGATTCAGGGAAGAAGACGGGAAGGAGGTTTACCTTCTCAGGATATTCAGAAGGGGCAAAAAGCCAGGTGAGACCCTTGTGGGAACAGTAGAGGAAATAAGGGGCAGAAGAAAGGGAAAATTCAAGACAGGAAAGGAGCTTCTGGACTGGTTGATGAATAACGCCCCTGACAGGTAAGTTGTACCCCCGCAGGGGTGAAAACAATGGGAGGGTGGCATGAATAACAGGGGGCTGAACGCAATACTGGGCATGGCAGTTGGCGGACTGCTGATTAAGTTTGGCTCGCAGGCAAAAGGCAGGGGCAGTGCTTCGGCTGATGACTACTGGTATTACGACTCCAGTTGAGACTGAAGAGCATGGGGGCTCGGTGGAGGGCGGTGGCGGAGAGTCCGGCGGTGCAGGTGCATCAGGGGACTGGGATGACGATTAACCCCTGAAATTTTTAAAAGAGAGTTAAGGTTTCTGTTGCTTTTTGACGCCAAAAAGTGGTAAGATTCAAAAAGGAGTTTATTATTCCTTCAGTTTGTTGAGTTTTGAAGAGTGGGCTGTCCCACTCTTTTGTTTTGTTATGGATAGGGTTGAAGATAAAGTATATGAACTGGCGGCTCAGGTAGCCCGTAATCTCGGGTTTGACCTTGAAGGTGTGGAACTTTTAGGTCGGGGCAGAAAAACGCTCTTAAGGATTGTTATTGACAAGGAAGGAGGCATAACCCTCGATGACTGCGAGGCATTCAGCAAGGACATCGAGGCATTACTTGACGTTGAAGACCCTATCGAGGGCTCTTATACTCTTGAGGTCTCATCCCCTGGTTTGGACAGACCTCTGAAAAACCTGAGGGATTTTAAGAAACATATGGGAAAACTCGTAAGAGTTGTAACAAAGGAAAAAGTGGACGGACAGAGCTTTTTCATCGGAAGAATAGCCGGGGTGGAAGAAGACCACGTAAAACTTTCGCTTAAAAACAAGCAGATAGAGATTTTTTTTGATAATATATCAAAGGCAAAACTTGAGATAGAGATAAAATGACAAAAGACATCTTTTATGCAATTGAGCAGATAAGCAGGGAAAAGGGCATCCCGAAGGATGTGCTTATAGGGGCGATAGAGTCTGCCCTGCTTTCAGCCGCAAGAAAAAGATACGGCGGAAGGACGAACGTGCATGTGAAGATTGATGAAAAAGCGCACGCCATAACCCTCTACGAAACAAAAAAGATTGTAGAAGAAGTTACAGACAAAAACGAGGAGATATCAGTAGAAGAGGCAAAGGCTATAGACCCTGAAAAAGGGCTTGGCGACGAGGTGGACATTCCTCTTGACTTCCAGGATTTCGGAAGGATTGCTGCACAGACTGCAAAACAGGTTATATTCCAGCGTGTCAGGGAAGCGGAGCGCGATGTCATATACAACGAGTATAAAGATAAGGTAGGGCAGATTATCAGCGGCACGGTGATGAGAAAGGAAAAAGGCATCTACTATGTCAACATCGGAAAGACAGAGGCCATATTGCCGCAAAGAGAAACACTCCCCGGAGAAAACCTTAAAAGGGGAGACATGATTAAGGCATATATTCTGGACATCAGGGTTACCTCAAAAGGACCTGCCATAATCATATCGAGGACAGACCCCCAGTTCGTGGCAGCACTTTTCAAAATGGAAGTGCCTGAGATAAGTGAAGGGCTCGTTGTGATTAAAAACGTTGTCAGAGAGCCAGGGGAAAGGACAAAGATTGCTGTATATTCCACTAATACCTCTATTGATCCAGTGGGTGCATGCGTGGGCATGAAAGGCACAAGGGTTCAGTCTATCGTCCGTGAGCTTAAAGGCGAAAGGATAGATATTATTCCGTGGACTGACGACCTTAGAATGCTCATTGCAAGGGCATTGAGCCCTGCCACTGTCGAAAGAGTGGGTATCAATGAGGAAGAAAAGACCGCAATGGTAGTCGTAAGCGACCAGCAGTTGTCCATTGCTATCGGCAAGAGAGGACAAAACGTCAAGCTTGCTATGAAGCTTACAGGGTGGGATATAGATATAATCAGCGAGTCCGAATACTCCAAGATAAAGATGGAAGAGGCCGAAAAGACCTTCGGCGAGTCGGTGCAGGCACAGTCACAGTCACAGGAAGAAGAAGACACACCATCAGTGGATGGTTAAAGACCTCTCAGATTACGAAATTCAATACATAAAGGGTGTAGGACCCCGCAGGGCAGCCCTCCTCAAACGCCTTAATATACGAAATGTCAGAGACGCCATGTTTTATCTCCCCTACAGGTATGAAGACAGAAGGAATATCAAAAAGATACGTGATATAAACTCCGGGTTTCTGCAAACAGTCGTCGGCAAAGTCATCGCTGCCGAGGTTATAGACCTGCCACACAGCAGGCATAAGATTTTTGAACTCACAGTCTCCGACGGAAGCGGACTCATTAAAGGCAAGTGGTTCAACCAGCCGTTTATGAAGAAGAGGTTTAAAATCGGTCAGGAGGTCGTCCTGAGCGGGGTTGTCAAATACGGGTATCGCGGTATAGGACTTGAGATGGACAACCCGGAGTATGAATTTGCCAGCGATGACGAAGATGCCCTTATACACACCGCACGCATTGTGCCTGTATACAGGGCAACTGAAAACCTCAGTTGCAGACAGTTAAGAAACATAATATTCAATGTCCTTAAGACACACCTGCATGAAGTCACCGACCCTGTTCCTGAGGATATCCTGAGGAGAAACAACCTTCCCGGACTTGCAGAAAGCATCATGAACTCGCATTTTCCGCAGGCAGACATTGATGTGGACAGTCTTAACAACTGGAGGACGGATTACCAGAGAAGGCTTTCCTTTGATGAGCTTTTTATGCTCGAACTCGGTCTTGCAATCCTTAAAAAAGGAAAGAGCCGGCAGAAAGGCATAGAGTTCAATGCAAAAGGCACACTCGTTGAAAAGCTCCTCCGGATGCTTCCCTTTAGCCTGACTTCTGCACAGAAAAGGGCTTTTAATGAAGTATTAAAGGACATGAGGAGTCCTTATCCCATGCACAGGCTCATTCAAGGAGACGTGGGTTCAGGCAAGACTGTTGTGGCTTTGATGGCAGTGCTCGTTGCTGCAGAATGCGGCTATCAGTCCGCTTTTATGGCTCCTACAGAGATACTTGCCGAGCAGCATTATATAAATATTCATCGTCTGGTGGAAGACCTCGGACTTAAAATCTGTCTTCTTACAGGGAGCGTAAAAGACAGGCCTCTGGATGAGATAGCTTCAGGTAAGATAGATTTAGTCGTAGGCACGCACGCACTTATACAGGAAAGCGTGAGGTTTGAAAAGCTCGGTCTTATCGTAATAGACGAACAGCACCGTTTTGGTGTGATGCAGAGGGCTGTGCTCAGAAAAAAGGCTTTAAACCCTGATGTCCTTATAATGACCGCTACGCCGATACCACGGACACTGGCAATGACCCTTTACGGCGACCTCGACTGCTCTGTCATAGACGAACTTCCTCCCGGAAGAACACCTGTAAAGACCATGCTCTTCAAACAATCTGAAAAAAAACAAATATACGAGGCAATAGCCTCTGAGGTTAGAAAAGGCGGACAGGTGTATGTCGTATATCCTGTTATAGAAGGCTCTGAAAAGGTAAACCTCAAGTCTGCAATAATGGGAAAAGAGGCTTTGGAAAAGGTCTTCCCTGATATGACTGTTGCACTCATACACGGCAGGATGAAGCCTCAGGAAAGAGAATCCGTAATGGCTGACTTTAAGGACGGCAAGATTGATATACTTGTAAGCACAACGGTTATAGAGGTAGGGGTAGATGTGCCTAATGCATCCATGATGCTCATAGTGCATGCCGAAAGATTCGGTCTTTCTCAGCTTCATCAGCTAAGGGGCAGGGTCGGCAGGGGAAACAGGCAGTCCAGTTGTCTGCTCCTTGCCTATGAACCGCTTGGAGAAGAGGCAAGAAGAAGACTTGATGTCATGACACGCACAACCGACGGCTTCAGGATAGCAGAGGAAGACCTTGATATAAGAGGGCCAGGTGAATTCCTCGGCACAAGACAGTCAGGAATGCCAGACTTAAGCATAGCCAACCTCGTAAGAGACTCAATGATGATTGAGCCGGCAAGGACAGAAGCATTCTCTTTAATAGAGCAAGACCCGGAATTGAAAAATTTTCCTGCACTCAAGGCATCGCTTGAGAGATTCTGGCACGGCAAAATCGAGATTTTTAAAACAGGGTAGGAGGGTTTTATGTTGGGCAGACTGAAGGATAGCTTCGATGCAGGAGTCGAAAAAATCAGGTGGTTTTCGTCTCTGTTTAGCGAAAGGCTGAAGGTAGAGATGGCTGTTATGAAACTTCTCAAGCAGGCGAATGACCTTAAAAAGAAGAGGGATGAGCTGACAAGGACGATAGGAGAACGTGTGTTTGAGCTTAGAAACCGGCAGCACGTAAGTTTGCTGAAAGACGCGAAAATAAGACAGGCGATAAAAGAGCTTGAGAAACTCGATTCCGAGATTGAAGAGCTTAACAGCAGGGTCTCGGATATAGGAAAGGTTGAGGACTGATGATTGAGTATACGGCAATTGTCTTATTCGGTCTTATAATCGGTTCTTTTCTGAATGTAGTCATCTGGAGGATGCCGAGGGGACAGTCAATAATAAGCCCGTCCTCAAGGTGTCCTTCCTGCAGCACGCCGCTCAGGGCGTGGGACAACATACCTGTGCTGAGTTATATTCTTCTCAGGGGCAGGTGCAGGTATTGCGGTGCAAGGATTGCGTTCAGATATCCTCTGGTCGAGTCGCTTAATGCATTGCTTTATGCAATGGTGCTTTACCGTTTCGGCATAGGCTGGCATATGCCTTTTTACCTTGCGTTTGTGTCTTCTTTGATTGTCATTACGTTCATAGACCTTGACTTCCAGATAATTCCGGACAGCATTACCCTTACGGCAATCCCCCTCGGACTCGTTGCAGGCTCGTTGATACTTCCGGATCCTTTCTCAAGGATGGAGCTTTTGGGATACAAGGCTTCGTTTATTGGCGCTTTGAGCGGCTTTGGACTTTTTTATGCTGTTGCTGTTCTCAGCCGGGGAGGCATGGGAGGCGGTGACATAAAGATGATGGCAATGGTCGGCGCTCTGCTCGGATGGAAAGGCGTGCTCCTTACTACACTTCTGGGAAGCTTTTCAGGCTCTGTGATCGGAATCTTCTTTATGGTATTTAAAGGAAAAGGAAGAAAAGCGAAAATTCCGTTCGGTCCTTTTATTGCATTGGGCTCGATTATAACACTCTTCTGGGGACAGGAGATTTTTTACTGGTATCTCTATGTCGGACGCTAATCTCTATATAATTCAGGCTCTTACTATCGGCATTATACTGCTTCTTGCACTCTATATTGTCGTGTTGATTTACCTGAGGATGAGAAGAGCACGCAAAAAAACAGAGGGGACATCAGAGGTCGGCTTTGTCGTGGATACGTTTCATGAGCTTGTCTCTGCCCTGAAGGCAAAAGAAAAAGAGCTTGAAATCTTAAGAAAAAAAGCAGAGGAAAAGGCAGGGATAATCGAAGGCTACAACGAAAACATACTCCAGAGCGTCCCAAGCGGGGTGATAAGCCTTGATAAGGAATGGAAGATAGTAAAGGTGAACTCTTCGGCTGAGAGAATCCTTCAGGTGAAAGCCGAGGATATAATCGGGAAAGGCTTCAGGGAGGTCTTCGGCAGTCTTGATGCAGAAGGAACGGTTCAGCGTGGTGAAGCCCAGTATGTGACAGGCTCAGGCAAGAGGATCTGGCTTGGTTTTACTCTTTCGCCACTGCTCGATGCAGACAAAAACACCATAGGTCAGCTTTTTGTCTTTACTGATTTAACAGAACTCAAGGCGCTTGAAGCGCAGGCAGAACTCAGGCAGAGGCTTTCAAGCCTCGGCGAAATGGCTGCAGGCATCGCCCATGAACTCCGGAACCCGATGGGCGTAATCGCTGGTTATATGCGACTCCTTGAAAAGAAAGTAGACCCGTCAGTCCAGCACATAGTAGACGCAGTGTCAAAAGAAGTCGCTGCCATGGACAGAATTATCACAGAGTTCCTCTCCTTTGCAAAGCCAAAAGAACTCGACCTCTCGGATGTAAACCTTTTCAGTCTCATAGAAAGCACTGTAGAAAACACTGTTGATGAAAAGCACGGTATAGAGGTTCTGGTTGACGTTGACAAAGCGTTTACCCTTCAGGCAGATGAAGTCCTTTTAAGACAGGCGTTTGCAAACCTTCTTCAGAATGCCGTTGAAGCGATGAGCGCCGGAGGAAAGATTTACATCAATGCAGACGTTGGTGACCAGTCCGTAACTGTATCCATTACTGATACAGGTTACGGCATACCTGAAAACATAAAAGACAGGATATTCCTTCCGTTTTATACCACAAAGGAAAAGGGCACCGGCCTTGGTCTTGCCATAGTGCATAGAATCATTACAAGCCACGGGGGAAACATCGACGTCGAAAGCAGTGATAAGGGAACAACTTTCAGAATAAGGCTTCCCCTGAAAAAAGCAGAATAAAAGATTTATGCATTCATGAGTGCAACCACCCAGAGGATAAAAGACATGACAAAACAGCAAATGCCATAGACAGCAGGTCTTTTTCTTACCCTCAGGTTTCTGTCGAATCCTTTAAAGATAATAAATATGATTGATGCCACCCAGCCTGTAAAGCCGACTGCAGAAAGCATACTCCATAGAGGACTTGGCGCTCTGTCTGTCTTGAGAACATAAAGATGTTTTTCAATTTCTTTTTCAAACTCATCAGGGCGTATAGCCCCTTCTTTGAGCAGGATTTCTGTGTTAAGCCTTGCGATTTTCTCATCGCATTTGTCTATCCAGTGTTTCTTTGGAGTAAAGAGGCTTCTTGATGCGTAGAGGGAGCTTCTTAGAGAAGAATAAGCTGCGTTAGCCCTTTGAAGTTGCCCTTTTTTTTCAAACATTTCACCCATCTGCCATAGCCGTTGTGCGGCTTTTTCCGTATAAGGCGAAAACGGAATATAAAAATGCATTGAGGTGGTGTATTCCCTTACTGCAAGCTTCCAGTTGGATTTCTTGTAGTGGTTTTCAGCCTTAATGAAGTGGTTTCTCTGGAGGTAAAAAACCCTTCCTGAGACAAAAGTCAGTATGATGAAAAAGACGATTAACCCTTTAAACAGCGAACTTTTCGGCATTTTCCCAAATTATACCACCTGTTACTGGCAGAAGCACGTAAGCTTGATGAACCTTTGTTAAATATGTATAATAACAGCCTCAACTCCGCTTTCGATTCAATCCCGGGGGGGCTTAGAAACAATCAATGAACAGACAGCTGGTCATACTCTCCAGCGACAGCGAAACTGTGTCAAATATCAGGAAGGCGCTTGAGCCGCTATGCTGTGGAATAACAGTGAAGCAGAGGCTTTCATCCTGCCTGAAGGCAATAAAAGGCTCGGAACTTATACTTCTTGACCTGTCTGACAAAGACACCTCTGTTTTAAACGAGATAAAGTCATATCATCCAGAGGCTCTGGTGCTTGTAATAGTGTCAGACGGCTGTAGTACCAAAGCCTATGAAGACGGGGCACTGTGTTGTCTGGAAAAGCCAGTGGATTTGCTCGAGCTGAAAGTAACTGTCCGGAATGCCTTTACGCTTATGGAACTCAGGCAGGAAGTCGGGATGCTTAGAAGCGCTGAGGTTCCAAAACTCATAGTAGGGAAAAACCTCAAAATGCTAAAAGTCCTGAAACAGATAGAAAAGGCAGCGGCAAAAGACACCCCTGTGCTTATATCAGGAGAGGAAGGCACAGGAAAAGAAGTGGTTGCAAAGGCAATACACTTTACGAGCGCACGAAAAACAGGGCGTTTCGTATTAGTTGAAAACTCTGACAGACTCGAGGAGGAACTCTTTGGAAAAATCTCTGACAGGGGTGTGCTGCCAGGCAAGATTATAAATGCAGAAGGAGGCACCTTATTTCTTAAGGAATGCGACAAGATGACTCCAGAGTTCAGAAAAAAACTTTCAAGATTCATAAAAGACAAGCAGTTCAGCCCTGTTAACGGCACAGAGGAAACGAAGGCTGACGTCAGAGTCATCTGTGCAGTCAGTTCCATTGAAAAAGAAGACCCTTTCTGCCGGAACTTTCCTCAGGAGATAAAACTTCCCCCGCTCAGACAAAGACGGGAAGACATAATCCCCCTTGCCGAACACTTCCTTAAGATGTCGGAGAAGACCTTTTATGAGGGTCCAAAAAGCCTTTCTAAAGACGCAAAAAAAGCCCTGCTTGAATATCACTGGCCAGGCAATGTGAGTGAGTTGAAAAAGACCATAAGAAAGGCTTACGTGCTTTCAAGGAATAACATAATAGAAGACCATCACCTTGCCTTTGAAGACGGCTCTTCGTCTTATTCAATAAAAGAGTTCCTCGAAGATAAATTGAAAAAATATATAAAAGAGATGACAAAGCTCGGAAGCTCAGGCATTTACGACACCGTGGTCTCTGAAGTAGAAAAAGCATTAATAGAGCTGGTGCTTAAAGAAACCGGCGGAAATCAGATAAAAGCAGCGAAGACCCTCGGCATAAACAGAAATACATTAAGAATGAAGATAAAAAATTACAAGATAAAAAACCCTTTCTAAGCGCAGACCGACGCCTGATAATCTTAGTTATTCCATTTTTGTATCTTTAAGTGCATCTTTGCATGGGCATTCTCTTTTGCCTGGGATAAGCGGGAATATTTCTTTCAGAAGATGTTTTATCTTTTCGTTTGACTCTTCCATTTTCTTAATGACTTCCACTGTGGTCAGTTTTTTTCCGGAGATGCCTGCTGCGTGGTTTGTAACCACTGCAATGGCTGAAAAGCAGATTTCAAGCTCTCTTGCAAGTGCTGCTTCAGGCATGCCTGTCATTCCGATTACGTCTCCGCCTATCATGCCGAAGAATTTTATCTCTGCTTTGCTTTCGAGTCTTGGTCCGTTGACACAGACGTAAGTGCCGCTTTCTCTAAGCTCTATGCCGGCTTTCTCTGCCGCCCTGAGGATGCTCTCTCTTAGTTCCGGGCAGTAAGGCTCTGTAAAGTCTATATGCACGACCTCGCTGTCACCATAAAAGGTAGAAGGTCGTGCTCCCTGAACCATGTCGATAATCTGGTCAAGCAGGACTATGTCACCGGGCTTGAATCCAGTGTTTATTCCGCCTGAGGCATTGACGGATATGATGCGTTCTACTCCAATTTCTCTGAATCCCCAGATGTTTGCCCTGTAGTTTATTCTGTCCGGCGGTATGTGATGGGGCAGACCGTGTCTTGGAAGAAAGGCAATCTCGATACCTGAGATGTCCACTATCCTGTAAGGGGCAGACGGCTTGCCAAACGGAGTGGTTATGGTTTTTTCTCCAACCGTGCGAAAGCCTGAAATCTCATAAAGCCCACTTCCTCCTATGACACCTATCAATGGCATGATATAATAGTAACTTAAAGAATATTTAAAGGCAAACGATGCTTGATTCAGAACTCCTGGGAAAAGTTATAAAAAAGGCTCTGTCCTGTGGCGGAGATTATGCTGATGTGTTCGTCGAATGGAGAAAACCCACGCATATCCAGCTTGAAGGAGACAAGATAGAGAGGATTCTCTCCGGAGTAGAGCAGGGAGTCGGCATAAGAGTAATTTATAACGGAAAGACCGCCTATGCCTTTAGTAACGACCTGACTGAAAAAACACTCATTGAAGTGGCTGAGACTCTGAGCAGAGCAGTTAAAAATAACAAGGTCTCACATGATATAGACCTCAGAAAGAAAAAACCGGAGACGGAATTTCATATAAAACTTCCTCCTGACTCTGTGCCAATGGAAAGGAAGATAGGGCTTGTAAAGGGTGCAAACAGGGTCGCAAGGGGTTATGACAAGCGGGTAAAGCAGGTGAAAGTCATTTATGGAGACTCTGTTCAGCGTGTTCAGATAGCCACTTCAGAAGGCAATATAGCAGAAGATGAACGCATACATACAATCGGGGTGGTTCAGGTGGTTGCCGAGGAAAACGGTGTTATACAGACAGGGTATGAACCACACGGCGGATTTATCGGCTTTGAGCTTTTCGATGAGGTTTCACTTGAGGATGCGGCTTTGAAGGCAGCAAAGCGTGCCGTTATGATGCTTATGGCAAGGAAGGCACCAGGCGGCAGGATGCCTGTGGTCATATCCTCTGAAGCCGGAGGCACAATGATACACGAAGCCATAGGTCACGGTCTTGAGGCAGACCTTGCAGGACAGGGACTTTCCAAATACACAGGTAAGATTGGGCAGCAGGTGGCATCCAGTCTTGTTACAGTTATAGATGATGCAACGCTTTCAGGCAAAAGAGGCTCTTTCAGGTTCGACGACGAGGGCACCCTGGCACAGAAAACAATCCTTGTAAAAGACGGAGTGCTTCTCGGATATATGTATGACAGGCTTTCAGCCATGCGGGAAAACGTCTCATCCACAGGCAACGGAAGAAGACAGTCATATCAATATAGACCTATTCCAAGGATGACAAATACATTTATTGCACCAGGGAGCTCTTCACCTGAAGAGGTCTTGAAATCAACCCCAAAGGGGATTTTTGTCAAAAAGATGGGAGGTGGGCAGGTAAACACCGTAACCGGAGATTTTGTCTTCGATGTGCAGGAGGGTTATCTGATAGAGGACGGCACAATAGGTGAGCCTGTAAGAGGGGCAACCCTTACTGGAAACGGGCCTGAAGTGCTTAAATCCATAGATATGGTTGCCTCAGACCTCGGCTTTTCTATAGGCACATGCGGCAAGGACGCGCAGGGAGTCCCTGTCTCAGATGCCATGCCAACTATAAGAATACCCGAAATGGTCGTGGGCGGAGAACTCTGAAAAGTGTGTCTGTAACTACACAGTTGATGAAGACAAACAACACTCTCCGGTAAGAAACCCTTGATTTTAAAGGGCTTTAAATCTGGCATTTTACTTGCTTAAAAATATTATATTAGAGATGAGTTTCCAGAGGACTTTAAAAAAAGAACTGGTGTTTGAAGGCAAAGGGCTTCATACAGGGGAGCATGCGGTTGTCAAGCTCAAGCCTGCTCCGAAGGACACCGGTATAGTCTTCTGCCGTACAGACAAGGGTGCTGTCATAAGCGCCAATGTCAATTCAGTGAGCGACACTGCATTTGCAACCACTCTGGGGTCAAACGGCACAAAGATAAAGACAGTAGAGCATATCCTTGCAGCTGTCTCAGGTCTTGGCATAGACAACCTCATCATCGAGGTTAATGGTCCTGAAATCCCGATACTCGACGGCAGCTCCGCAAAATTTGTAGATATGATATTAAAAGGCGGAATTGCAAGGCAGTCGTCCGAACGGCTGTATATAGAAGTGCTAAAACCAATAGTCTTTAAGGAAGGCAAGACAGAAATAACCGCCCTGCCTTACGAGGGCAGAAGGATTACCTGCCAGATTCATTTCAAACACCGCATCTTAGGCCATCAGAAGATGAGTGTCGAGCTTGAGGAGGAGAGCTTTATCAAGGAACTTGCCCCTGCAAGAACATTCGGGTTTCTGAAGGATGTGGAGTATCTCAGGGCTAAAGGGCTGGCAAAAGGCGGTTCTTTGGAAAATGCGGTCATTCTCGGCGAAGACGGGGTGATTAACGATTCCGGCTTGAGATTCGAGGATGAGTTTATAAGACACAAAATACTGGATTTTATCGGAGACCTGTCTCTTCTCGGATTCCCGGTATACGGACATATCTTGGCTACCAGACCCGGACATACTGCCAATATGAAGTTTATTAAGAAATTTCTTTCGTGTTCAGACTGCTGGCGGATTGTCTCAGGGGCTGAGAGACATCGCAAAGAAGCCGTATTTTCCTAAAAAACCAATTATTTCAAAGGGTTTTAATTTCCAGCTTGATTTTTCCCTGAAATCGGCTTTTAATATAGGGTATGAAAGCCTAAAAGGAGAGGCTGGGGAATTTCTTCCCCAGCCGTTAGCTTATTTTTTCTTTTTTGTTGTCTTCTTAGCAGTAGTCTTTTTCTTGGCGGTCTTCTTTGAAGCCGCCTTTTTTGTTGCTTTCTTAGCAGTGGTCTTCTTTTTGGCAGTAGTCTTCTTCTTAGCGGTGGTCTTCTTCTTGGCAGCGGCTTTCTTCTTAATAGCCATCAAATCACCTCCTTTCTACTGCCCCGCAGCTATGGGGACACTTATGTTTAAACCCTGCCGATGAGCGAGATCCTTTTGCCTGAAAGGATTCGCTTTAGGGCTGAATCCCTTTTTTTCCTTTTCAGCTTGTATTCCTCTTCTTCCATCTCGGTACAGTTTATCCTGCAGCCGAATTTCCTCTCTATGTCTTTTAATTCTTTCTGTATAGATGTTTCGGCTCCTATGACCATAAGGTCAACTCTGTCAACATCTTCACCTTCGGCATAAGGACCGTAGATGAAAGCGGCTCTTGCACCGGCTGCTCTCAGCACTGCTTTTAGTGCACCGGGCAAGCCAAGGGATTTTGTTATAAGGTTTTTGAGTTCGGAATAAAGAGGTGATTCTTTGTTTGCCTGAAAGTATTTAAGATTGGCGACTCTTTCGCTGAAGACAATACCCATCTTTTCGAGGTTGTCGAGCTCCCGCTTAACTCCGGAGGGATTTTTTCTGAGGAGTTTGGCTATTTCTCTGACGTAAAACTTTTCATCAGGACTGTTCAGCAGAAGCGATAGAACATCAGCCCTTATAGAAGATGAGAATAAACTTTTTAACATCCTCATCGTTAGAGAGTTATAACATAACGAGTATTTTTTGTCAACGAAAAAATTAGATTTTGAAACAAAAGATTCATTTTTTTAAACGATGCCATTTGGAGAACAATCGTTCCAAATTTGGAATCATGAATAATATCTCTCTCTGAACTCCTTTTTTCCAAGTGCAGAAGGCACAGGGATTCGTTTGAATTGACATCGTTCTACAAGTCGTGTAAATTCTTAATATCATGTCAGAGGCTGGTTTGACAGGCAAGGCAGCAATAGCCAGTATCAAAGCGAGACTAAGGCTCCTCAGGGCGCTGACTACCTTTATAATGATCACACTCATCGCCATTATAATCAGATACCTTTATGCGCCTGCAAATGATGTCTTCGGTTTCCTGCCGGACGTGTCAGTAGCCGTGATACTGCTGATAATTGCCATGCTCGTTGTGATAGGGTTTTACCTGTCGGGGGTGCTTACGAAGCAGATAGTCTCGATTATTGACCAGCACAGCAAAAGGCTCAATGACATGCTCAATATTACAAAAGAAATAAGGGAAGAAATCTACGGAGACATATTGCTTGAGAAGATAATGGACTATTCCTTGAGTATTACAAAATCTGAAGCAGGGTCCATTCTTCTGCTTGACGATGACCAGAATCTTGTCTTTAAGCTTGTCAGGGGGAGCAAGGTGGATGAGCTTACTGGCAGGGTTGTTCCGAAAGGCAAGGGCATAGGCGGATGGGTTGCAGAGCACGGAACACCACTTTTTGTCGAGGATGTGAGTAAAGATGAAAGATTTGACCCGACCATGGACGAGATTATCGGATATAAGACCCGTTCGATACTCTGTGTACCCCTGAGGACAAAAAGCAACACTATCGGTGTGGTAGAGCTTCTGAACAAGAAAGAGGGCTTTTACACAGATAGCGATGTTGAGCTGGTGGGCTACTTTGCCGACCACGCTGCCATATCTCTGGAGAGGGCGAGGTTTTACGAAGACCAGAGAAATTATGAGATACATCTTACTGATATATTGCTCGATACCATCGACCGTTTCATTCCTGAAAAGCTCGGGCATTCAAAAAGGGTTGCGAAGTACGCCAATATAATTGCAAAAGCGATGGATATGCCGGAAGAAAGGAAAAGAAGGCTCTATTTTGCCAGCCTTCTCCATGATATAGGTTTCCTGAAGATAGCCCCCACCGAGAGTTTTATGAAAGAGAGGTTTATGGTGCATCCCAATGTAGGCTATGAAATGTTGAATCCAATCAGCTTCTACAAGGATATTGCTCCGTATATTCTTCATCACCACGAAAGGTATGACGGCTACGGCTATCCGGATAAACTTAAAGGGGATGATATACCCCTTGAGTCGAGGATAATAGCGATTGCAGAGGCGTTTGACTCTATGGTGAGCAAGTTTTCTTACCGGGTGGCTGTTAATTTTGAAGTAGCGGTGGAAGAACTGAAGCGTAATGCCGGCTCACAGTTTGACCCTGAGCTGGTCAAATTGTTTGTCGAAAATGTTCAGGAACCGATAGAGTAATCTGTTTTTGAAGTTTAAGGCTAAGGGCTCTTGGGTCTTTTTCCCCTCTATAGACATTAAGGAGTTCGTCCGCAATGCTTTTTGTATTTCTGTAGCATTCCATTCTTGCCTGTTCGATGTGCTGCCACTGGTTCGTCTTAAGAAACTTTCTGAAGGCGTTCTGAATCTGCTCTGTGAGTATCTTCCTGTAGCCGCTTAGAAACACAATGTAGAAGGCAAGGGAGCCTGTGTTCTTTTCATCGATTATATATCTGAGCGTTCCTTTTTCAGATGTATCAGCAAGGATGTCTTTTACTGCCCTTACAAATATTTGAGTTTTGCTCCGGATGATTAAAGACATCATTTCCGTCCATTCTGGCCCTATCTTTTCGGTCTCGAATGCCTCGCCCAGTTCATGATGGATGTAAGAGCGCAGTTCAGGTTCAGAGACCTCTTCGAGCATCCTGTCAAATGCCTCTGAGTCCATGTCTGCATCAACCCCGTAGGAGGAGAATGCCACTGCCAGCGCCCCCTTGGCTTTACCTGCCCTGAACTCCTCGAATTTTTCCCATATGAGCACTTTTGTGGCGTCTTTCCTTGCAAGTATGGTTCTGCCTTGAAGCATTGCCGGATGTAAAGAAAGGTCTCTTACATATTCTTTTCCTGATATGTAAATGTTATATCCTTCGATTGTTTCCTGTCCGATAAGCTCAGAGAGGAAAAACACAGGCTTCATATAAAGACCATAACCAGCTCCGTAAAAGATGTTTTCTTTCTTTAAAGCGTTGTTTATCCCTTCTGTGTCGAATGGTGCGAATTCCTTCTGGTTTATTGTCAGTGTTGAAAACTCTGTATCTGCAAGGCTTTCCCAGAGGCTTTCTTTTTGACCTATCCAGTTGGATATGTCCTTTTCATCGGTTTTTTCCCAGGGCTTGATGTTTTTTTCAAATCTGTAGAGTTCTCTGAGTCTGAGGAGCAGACCGCATATGGAGTAAAACCCCCAATAACGGGCGTCCGAGATGTCACAGTTTCTCTTTACCTGTGGGATGAGTTCATTTAAAATACGCCCCGCCCTCATAATTTAGGTTAAAATGAAGCATGAGAAATATCAAGCTGACGCTTCAATATGACGGAACAAACTATCACGGATGGCAGAGCCAGAAAAGAGAGGGCACCATCCAGTCCACTGTTGAAGAATGTATTCTAAGACTTACAGGCAGCAGGTCGAAACTAAGGGGAGCAGGCAGAACAGATGCAGGGGTTCATGCCCTTGAGCAGGTAGCGTCTTTCAGCACGGCATCAGGGCTTGATATTAACACCATAAAAAGGGCACTTAATGCAATGCTTCCTCCGGATATAAGGATTACCTCTGTGTCCGAAGTGGACGGGTCGTTTCATCCCAGGTACAGTGCAGTGGGCAAGAGGTATTTCTATCTCATCGCAAACATGAATTATGTATCTCCGTTTATTGAAAGGTTTATCTGGAGAGTGCCACAGAGGCTTAACATCAAGGACATGGCAAAGGCAGGCAGGCTTCTTGTGGGAAGGCATGATTTCAGAGGATACATGGCTTCGGGTTCATCAGTGAAAGACACTATAAGGGAGATAAAAAGACTTACAGTGAAGGAGATGGACAGTATTGAGTTTCTCTCTGTTTCACTTAAAGGCAGGTTTATAAAAGTCACGGTTGAGGGTGACGGGTTTCTCAGGCACATGGTAAGGAATATCATCGGCACGCTTGTTGAGGTTGCAAAGGGCAAGAGGAAGCCTGAGTCGGTTCTGGACATAATCGCTTCAGGTGACAGAAAATTAGCCGGGCCTACAGCACCGGCTAACGGCTTGTTCCTTGAAAAAGTGCTTTATACTTTTTAAGGGAGGAACTCTTCTTCTCTTTCGACTGCTTCGAGCTCCTCGCGTTTTTCCTGACAGTCTCTGCAGCATATTGCAAAAGGCAGTATTTTCAGTCTCTCAGCGTTTATCTCTTCGCCGCAGTCCTCGCATATACCGTATGTGCCTTCTTCGAGTTTTCTCAGAGATTCGTCTATCTTCAAAAGGGTTTCTCTGTGTGTGCCGAGCTTTCTGAGGTTGATGTCTTCTGAAAGGTCGATAACTGACCAGTCTCCCTCATCGAGCGCAGTCTCAACGAGCTGCCGGTTTTCGCCTTTTATGTATTTTGCTATCTCTGTCTGTGCTTCCTTTACTATGTTTTCCCTTTTCTCGATAAGGAGTCTTCTTAGTGTTTCTTTTGCGTTTTCTGCTTTTGCCTTTTTGGCTTGAGTGGTCTTTGCCTTTTGCGCAGACATAGCCTTCTTCTTAACTGTGGTTTTTACCGCAGTTTTCTTTTTCTTGGCAGAAGTCTCTAGTGAAGATTTCTTGGATGCCTTCACGGACTTCTTCTTTGCAGTCTTTTTTGTTCCTTTTTTTGTTGGCATTATTTTTTCTCTGCTGTTGTTTCTTCTTCCTTTCCTTTTTCTTTGTAGACTTCCTGGATGCTTCTTACCTTGATGCCTGCCTGTTGCAGCGCCTTCTGGATGTCTACTGCTTTTGCGTCTTCGACCTTAAGGACAAAATTAACGTTCATCTTATACCTCCATTATCTCATTTTCTTTGTGTTCGAGTATTTCGTCTACCTTTTTTATATACGAATCTGTGAGTTTTTGCACCTCATCGAGGGATTTTTTAAGTTCGTCTTCACTTATTTGTTTTTCTTTTTCGAGTTTTTTAAGTGTTTCGTTTATATCCCTCCGGATGTTTCTTATTGCGACTCTTGCCTCTTCAGCGCGTTTTTTTACGACTTTTACGAGCTGTTTTCTTCTTTCCTCTGTAAGCGGAGGAATGTTGATTCTTATTACTTTGCCGTCGTTTGTAGGGGTCAGTCCGAGGTCTGATTTCAGTATAGCCTTTTCGATGTCCGGTATTATTCTCTGCTCCCACGGCTGTATTACGATTAGACGGCTTTCGGGTATGTTCAGGGCAGCGACCTGCTGAAGCGGAGTAGGTGTTCCGTAGTAGTCAACAGTTATGCCGTCAAGCAAAGCGAGTGACGCGCGTCCTGTTCTTATTGAACCGAAGTCTTTTTTGAGGGCATCGATTGCCCCTTGCATCCTTTCGTTTGCTTTTCTTTTTAATTCCTTATCCATATTCCTCCCCGATGACAGTGCCTATTTTTTTCCCTCCTGCGACTTTTTTGATATTACCCTTCTTCTTGAGATTAAATACCACAATTGGTAGGTTGTTGTCCATACATAAAGATATGGCAGTGGAGTCCATGACGCCGAGTCCCTTTTTAAGAACGTCGATATAGCTGATTTTATCGAATTTTTTTGCCTTCGGGTCTTTTACCGGGTCTTTTGAGTATACGCCGTCCACCTTGGTGGCTTTAAGTATTATATTGGCGTTGATTTCCATGGCTCTGAGGGCGGCTGCTGTGTCGGTCGTGAAATACGGGTTGCCTGTGCCTGCGGCGAATATGACGACGCGCCCTTTCTCAAGGTGTCTGACTGCTCTTCTTCTGATATAGGGTTCTGCAAGCTCCCGCATTTCTATAGCAGACTGGACTCTTGTAGCAACTCCTATTCTTTCCAGTGCGTTCTGGAGTGCAAGTGCGTTTATAACGGTTGCGAGCATTCCCATGTTGTCAGCAGAGACCCTTTCCATGCCTTCTGTTGTTGCCTCCACTCCTCTGAAGATATTTCCGCCTCCTATCACCACAGCGACCTGAACTCCAAGTGCTACGGTTTCTTTTATTTCTTCGGCAATGTAGTTCACAGTTGCCGGGTCGATTCCGTAGCCCCTGTCGCCCATAAGGGCTTCGCCGCTTAGTTTAAGGAGTATTCGCTGATACTTATTTCTGGGTTTCGCCAAGCTGAAACCTCGCAAACCGCCGAATTACGATATTTTCCCCAAGTTTTGCAACTGTTTCGGTGATAAGGTCTTTGACCTTCTTTTTCTGCTGAGGGTCTTTTACGAAGATCTGTTCAAGCAGGCAGTTCTCTTCAAAGAATTTTTCGACTTTTCCTTCGAGTATCTTCTCGATGATATGCTCTGGTTTTTTACCTGATATCTGTGCCCTGTAGATTTCCTTTTCCTTTTCTATAACGTCCTGAGGGACGTCCTCTTTGGAGACGTAAGATGGGTTTGTTGCTGCTATGTGCATTGCGATGTCTTTTGCAAGGGTTTTAAAATCTTCTGTTCTTGCTACGAAATCTGTCTCGCAGTTCAGTTCAAGCAGCACACCGAGCTTATTCATATGTATATAAGAGGCTATAAGCCCTTCTGAAGCTGTGCGTCCTGCTTTTTTCTGTGCAGTGGCAAGCCCTTTCTGTCTGAGTAGTTCCACTGCCTTGTCGAGGTCGCCGCCTGCCTCTGTAAGGGCTTTTTTGCACTCCATCATACCTGCGCCGGTCTTTTCCCTGAGTTCTTTTACCAAGCTGGCTGTTATTTCCGTCATTCTTTAACCTCCTCTTCTGCTTTGGTTTCTACTTTGGTTTCTTCGGCTTCCTCGACTTTTGTCTCTGTTTCAGGTTTTTCTGAAGTGACTGTTTCGGTCTTTTCTGCGGTCTCTACTTCTGCTTCTGCCTTTGCTTCTTCAGCTGCTTGTGCTGCGGCTTCCTCAGCCTTTAATTTTGCCATTTCCTCTTTGCCTTCGATAATCGCATCTGCAATCTTTGATGAGATAAGTGCAATGGCTCTTATTGCATCGTCGTTTCCCGGGATGACGTAGTCTATTTCATCCGGGTCGCAGTTGGTATCCACGACTGCGACTATCGGGATGGAGAGTTTTCTTGCCTCTGCGACTGCTATTTTCTCTTTTTTCGGGTCTATTATAAAGACTATGCCCGGAAGTTCAGTCATGTCTTTAATGCCGCTTAGGTTCTTCTCAAGCTTCATTCTTTCTTTTTCATAGGCGGCGACTTCTTTTTTGGTTAAGAGGTTGTATGTTCCGTCCTCTTTCATCGTCTCAATTTTCTTGAGCCTTTCTATGCTTTTCTTGATAGTCGTAAAGTTTGTGAGCATGCCGCCGAGCCATCTCTGGTTTACGTAGTAAGCGCCTGCTCTTTTAGCCTCTTCTGCTATGGCGTCCTGTGCCTGTTTCTTTGTCCCCACGAAGAGTACAGACGTGCCTTTGGCTGCCTCCTCTTTGACAAAGTTATAGGCGGTTTCCAAGCCTTTCATTGTCTTCTGGAGGTCGATGATGTAAATATCGTTTCTTTCGCCGAAGATATAGCGTTTCATCTTCGGATTCCAGCGCTTGACCTGATGTCCGAAGTGGACACCAGCCTCCAGAAGTTCCTTCATCGTAACAACCATACGTGTGTCCTCCTTACATTGGTTAATCCTCCGCCCATCCCCTTTTTACTCCGGATGGAGACCACCAAGGGGGGTGTCAGGGCGTGTGTTTTCCAGGGTTTGGAGTGTATCATAAAAAGCCTTTTTTTGCAAGGGTATAGGGCGTAAATGCAGGTTAAATCTCTAAAAAATCCTGAAATCAGCCGTTTGATGGCTGTAATTCGGGCTTTTTTGGCATGGTAGAGGCTCTAAAGCCGGGGATGGGGGTCGAACCCACGACCTGCTGATTACGAATCAGCTGCTCTACCACTGAGCTACCCCGGCTTGAACTACTATTTTACTACAAGACAAAGACACAGTGGGATTAAAATATTCTGTTAGGGTTCGCAGGCTCTACAGCTCCGCTTTTTAGTGGATACTCTTTCAGCGCTTGCAAAATTAAAATATTCTGTTAGGGTTCGCAGGCTCTACAGCCGCAGAACCGTCAGCACTTGCATTCCGCCCCTGAGGTGCCGGGTTCGGTGTGCACTACGATGTCCACCACTGTCGGGAATACCTCTTTAATCCTTTTTTCCACGTTGCTTGCTATCTCGTGAGCCTTCTCGATTGTTATGTGCGGGGCTACTACTATATGCAGGTCAAGGTATATGTGGTGTTCCATCCCCCTTGTCCTTATGTCGTGGCAGCCCCTTACGCCTTCCACCTTGTTTACGACCTCTTCTATAGCGTTGGTGTCTATGCAGATTGTGTCCACGAGCACGTCTGATGCAGACTTGATTATCTTGTACCCGATTCTCGCTATGAAAATCGTTATAACAACGCCTACCAGGGCATCTGCAATCTGATATCCGATTTTGGTAAGGATAAGCCCTGTGATGACTGCCGAAGACGCAAACAGGTCGCTCTTTGTGTGCAAGGCGTCGGCTATGAGAAAGTTGCTTTTAAGCTCTTTGCCCTTTTTCATCTCGTAAAGCATTACGTATAAATTAACGAGCATGGTTGTGCCCATGATTACAAAACTCGTGCTGGATACGATTGTCTGCTGACCATCGAAAAAAGAAAGATAAGCCCGCTTAAGTATCTGAAAGCACGTGCTGAAAATCATCACGGCTATGACGATTGTAAACAGCGTCTCGTATTTTTTATGACCATAGGGATGTTTTTCATCCGGCGGATGAGAGGCTATCCATATGCCGATAAGACCTATTACGTTGCTTAGCCCGTCGAACAGCGAGTGGAATCCGTCTGAGACCATGCCTATGGAACCAGAGAGGTAACCCCAGATTATCTTTGCAATAGCGACTGCTTCGTTCAGGATAAGGGTATAGACTAAGACCCTTCTGACTCGCGGTGTGTTGTCTACCAGTCCGTGTTCTTCCACTTGTCTTTAAACTCCTTGAACCTGCCCTCTTTTATCGCCTGCCGCATCTTCCTGAAGAAGTCAAGGTAAAAATAAAGATTGTGTATTGTGTTAAGCCTCATGGACAGTATTTCCCTTGAAAGAAAGAGATGCCTCAGATATGCCCTTGAATAATTCCTGCATGTGTAGCAGTTGCATTCAGAGTCCAGAGGGGAGGGGTCTTCCTTGTATTCTGCGCGCTTTATGCTGATTCTTCCTGTGCTCGTGAAGAGTGTTCCGTTTCTTGCATTTCTTGTAGGCATTACGCAGTCGAACATATCAAAGCCTGCCTCTACGGCAAAGAGCATGTCTTTCAGGTCTCCGATTCCCATAAGGTATCTCGGTTTGTCCTCAGGCAGAAGCGGTGCCATGTAATTTATTATCTCATACATCTTGTCTTTCGGCTCGCCTACGCTTAAACCTCCGACTGCATAACCGTCAAACCCTATTCCTATAATCTCTTCTGCGCTTTGCTGTCTAAGGTCTTTATACATTCCTCCCTGAATGATACCAAATAATGCAGCTTCATGCTCCTGATGCATTTCTTTGCACCGTTTTGCCCACTGTGTTGTAAGCCGCATGGAATTTGCTGCATATTCATACGAGGCAGGATATGGGGTGCATTCGTCCAGTACCATCCGGATGTCTGAGCCCAGTGCCCTTTGTATCTCCATTGCCTTTTCAGGGTCGATAAAGTGCATTGAGCCGTCGAGATGCGATTTAAAGTGCACGCCGTCTTCGGTTATTTTTCTCAGTGCAGACAGGCTGTAAATCTGAAAGCCGCCGCTGTCTGTAAGTATCGGACCCTGCCAGTTCATAAAATTATGAATGCCGCCGAGTTTTTCTACAGTGTCGTGTCCGGGTCTTAAATACAAGTGATAGGTGTTGCAGAGTATTACCTCAGCACCGAGGTCTTTCAGTTCCTCAGGGGACATGGCTTTTACAGTGGCGTTCGTCCCTACAGGCATAAAGGCAGGGGTGTTTATAACGCCCCTTCGGGTTTGAATTGTTCCAAGCCGGCTGTTGTCTGAGTATGCTTTTATCTCAAAAAGCAATTAGGAAATTTTCTCCGTAAAAAGGTTTTATTTTAAAAAGCTCAATATTTTTGATACTGCTTCTTCTGCGTCCGAAGCCTCGATGATTCCTTTAATCTGCCATGTGTTTATCCCTACTACAGGCTTGTTCATCTGAAGCGAGAAGGCTATCTCAGAGAGTGTTCCGTATTCTCCGCCTACAGCTACGACTGCATCTGCCGTGCGCGCTATGATTACATTTCTTCCAATGCCAAGACCTGTGGCAACAGGAATGTCTATGTAGTCATTGGCGCTTTCCTTGCTGTCCTGAGGCAGCACTCCTACCGTAATGCCGCCTGCTGCCTTTGCACCCCTTGAGGCGGCTTCCATAACGCCGCCGAGTCCGCCGGTCAGAACGACAATGCCGTTTTGCGCAAGAAGTCTTCCGACTTCTTCAGCCTCTTTAAGAATCGCTTTGCTTGTCTGCCTGCCGCCAATGACTGCAACGAATTTTTTGGTGTCCACAGCCCAGAATATATTAAATGCCGGATTTTTTTCAACTTACAGTGCTGCGTGATTGTGTTGTTGATAATAGGTATGATTCCAAGTAAAATAAACTATTATGCGAAAGAAAACCAAAAAGAAAATAAGAAAAGCAATATTGCCTGCTGCCGGATTAGGCACGAGATTTTTACCTGCTACAAAAGCTTCGCCGAAAGAGATGCTTCCTATCGTTGACAAACCAATGATACAGTATGCAGTCGAGGAGGCACTGACATGCGGAATAAAAGAGTTCATTATAATCACCGGCAAGCACAAACGCGCGATAGAAGACCATTTCGACTCTGCCCATGAACTTGAGGAAACTCTCAAAAAGACAGGAAAAGAGAGCCTTCTTGAAGAGATAAACAGACTGAAAAACATAGACTTTGCCTATATAAGACAGAGAGCGGCTCTTGGGCTCGGACATGCTGTCCTGTGCGCCAAACCCTTTGTAAAGGATGAACCCTTTGCCGTTCTCTTAAGCGATGACATCATACCACCGGATGAAACACTCCTTTCTGATATGATGAAGCTGTACGAAAAGGTGAATTGTCCTGTGGTTGCCCTTCAGAGGGTTGAACGCTCTGAGATACATCGCTATGGCGTAATAGACGGAACAGAAGAGAAAAAAGGAGTGTATAAGATCAAAAACCTTGTGGAAAAGCCTTCGGCTAAGGAAGCGCCTTCTGACCTTGCAATAATAGGAAGATATATACTCGTGCCAGAGATATTCAGTGTGCTGGAGAAAGCAACACCAGGAAGAGGCGGTGAGATTCAGCTTACCGACGCCCTTAAAACTCTTCTGAAGAATCAGCCTATATACGGATATGTATTCAACGGTAAAAGATACGATGCGGGAGACAAACTCGGTTTCCTTATGGCAACAGTTGACCTTGCGCTTAAAAACCCTTCTGTATCCGAAGGATTCAAAAACTATATACTTCAGACAGCATCAAGACTGGAAAATCTGAACAGAAAGCAATGAGGAGTAAAATGGCTGAAATTGCAGAAAAAGAAGAAAAAGAACTTATTATCCCTGACGAACTGCCTGTTCTGCCTGTAAGGGATATCGTTGTATTTCCCTATATGATACTGCCTTTGTTCGTCGGCAGGGATATGTCCATAAAGGCGATAGACAATGCATTAAGCACAAATAAAATGATAATGCTTCTTACGCAGAAGGATTTGCGTGTGGAAACCCCTACGCCTGACGACCTTTATTCCATCGGAGTAGTGGGTCTTATAATGAGAACCCTTAAATTGCCGGACGGCAGAATTAAGGTGCTCGTTCAGGGACTGAGTAAGGCAAGGGCAGTGGAGTTTCCACAGAAAGAGCCTTTCTATACGGCGACTATAGAGAAAATAGTCGAGGAAGCACCTGCTGAGGTCACTATAGAAATAGAGGCGCTGATAAGGACAGTGAAAGAACAGCTTGATAAAGCCGTCTCTTTAGGGAAGCATATACTTCCTGACATCATGGTCGTTATCGAAAACCTCGAAGACCCAGGCAGGCTTGCAGACCTCGTTGCCTCAAACCTCGGACTTAAAACTGAACAGGCACAGGAAGTCCTCGAGATAACAGATCCGGTTAAAAGACTGAAAAGAGTAAGTGACATCCTGAACAGGGAAATAGAACTTCTCATAGTCCAGCAGAAGATACAGACCGAGGCAAGAGGCGAAATAGATAAGACACAGAGAGAATATTTCCTCAGAGAACAGCTTAAAGCCATACAGAAGGAACTCGGTGAGATAGACGAAAGAGCAGAGGAAATAAAGGAATTCAAGCAGAAAATAGAAGAAGCAAAGATGCCTGAAAAGGTAATGAAAGAGGCTGAAAAACAGCTTAAGCGTTTGCAGAAGATGCATCCTGACAGCGCAGAAGCGGCTACCGTCAGAACATATCTTGAATGGATGGTTGAACTGCCGTGGTCAAAATCCACAAAGGACAGACTCAATATAAAGGCAGCAAAGAAAGTGCTCGATGAAGACCACTATAATCTTGAAAAAGTAAAGGAACGAATACTCGAATATCTCAGCGTTAGAAAACTCAAGGAAAAGATGAAAGGTCCAATACTCTGCTTTATAGGACCGCCGGGTGTGGGCAAGACATCTCTTGGAAAGTCCATTGCAAGAGCGCTCGGAAGGGAATTTGTAAGAATGTCCCTGGGTGGCGTAAGAGACGAAGCAGAAATCCGGGGACACAGAAGAACCTATGTAGGTGCGCTTCCAGGCAGGATTATTCAGGGAATAAAGCAGGCAGGGACAAACAACCCTGTCTTCATGCTCGATGAGGTGGACAAAATAGGCATGGACTTCAGGGGAGACCCGTCAAGCGCACTGCTTGAAGTGCTTGACCCTGAACAAAATAATGCCTTTGTCGACCACTATCTCGCAGTGCCTTTTGACCTTTCAAACGTCATGTTTATAACTACAGGCAATATGGTCGATACCATACCCGGTCCGCTTAGAGACAGAATGGAGACGATATTCCTCTCAGGCTATACAGCAGAGGAAAAGCTTGGTATTGCAAAGAACTACCTGCTTCCAAAACAGCTTGAGGAGCACGGCATAACCAACAGGATACTGAAGGTGTCGGACCAGGCGCTCCTGATGATAATCACACAGTATACAAGAGAGGCAGGCGTCAGAAACCTCGAAAGGGAGATAGCAAATCTTTGCAGAAAAGTAGCGAAAGAGATAGCAGAGGGAAGGAAAAAGAGCTTTTTCATCACTGCAGGAAACCTCAGCAAGTATCTTGGTGTGCCAAAGTATCTGCCAGAGGAAGAGATGCTTAAGGACGAGGTTGGCGTTTCCACAGGTCTTGCGTGGACAGAGACAGGCGGAGACATAATCTACGTGGAAGCCACCACCATGAAAGGCAAAGGCAGTCTTACGCTTACAGGGCAGCTCGGCGATGTCATGAAAGAGTCAGCTCAGGCGGCATTAAGCTATGTAAGGTCAAGGGCTAAGAGCCTCGGCATAAAGGATGAGGTATTTGCAAAGACAGACCTGCACATACATGTGCCTGCCGGTGCTATACCAAAAGACGGTCCTTCTGCCGGAATTACAATGGCTACAGCCATTGCATCCGCCCTTACAGGCAGACCAGTTGACAGAAAGATAGCCATGACCGGCGAGGTTACACTCAGAGGAAGGATTCTGCCAGTAGGCGGTCTTAAAGAAAAATCTCTTGCCGCAAAAAGAGTAGGTATAGAAAAGATAATTATTCCAAAAAGGAACGAAAAAGACCTCGAGGATATACCGAAATACATAAAAAAGGATATACAGTTTATCCTCGTGGATACCATGGATGAAGTGCTCCGGCATGCACTAAAGAGAGTCAATTCGAAAAAGAAGAAATCCACAAAGAAGAAGTCCACGACTGCAAAAAGCACAAGTCTCAGAAAAACCAAAGGATGAAACTGTCTGAAAAAGGCGAGCTTTCCCTATTAGAGGCAATCAGGTCTAAATTCCCCACAAGGTCAAAAACAGTCATCACAGGCATAGGCGATGATGCCGCTGTCCTTAAACCAGACCTCCTTGTTACCACTGATATGATGCTTGAAGGTGTGCATTTTGATTTACGGCTTATCACGCCGTTTCAGCTCGGGTTTAAGCTCATATCGGTAAATGTCAGCGATATATATGCAATGGGTGGAAGACCCAGTTTTATTCTCCTTGGTATTGCTGTTCCTGGCAGGACAGAGGATGCATTCATCCAGAGGTTCTTTGACGGCGTAAAGGCTGCCATAAGATTATATAAGCTTTCTCTTGTTGGAGGAGATGTCTCATCATCCAAAAAGGACATGGTTGTCTCTGCAACGCTCCTTGGATACGCAAAAAAGCCAATAGGGCGTTCCGGTGCAAAACCCGGTGATAGAATATACGTAACAGGAAACCTCGGAGATTCAGCGTGCGGTCTTGAACTTCTTAAAAAGATAAACAGACAGGTGGAATTTGACAAGCCGCTTAACAGCCCTCTCAGGTGGAATGTGATGAAGCCTCTTCTTAAGAAGCACCTTATGCCACAGGCAGTAAATCCAGGAAAGTTTGCAAAAGCCGCCACTGCAATGATAGACCTTAGCGACGGGCTGTTCATAGACCTGACAAGACTCTGCATCGAAAGCAACGTCGGAGCAAAAATTTATAAAAGCAGAATCCCTGTTTCAAATAGTATGAAAACTGCATCCGCCTTCCTCGGATTAGACCCGTTCAGGCTTGCTGTGGCAGGTGGCGAGGACTATGAACTCCTTTTTACTGCCCCTCCGCGGAAAAGACCCGGCGCAATATGCATAGGCGAGATTACAGAATCAGGAATGCTTGTTGTAGATGAATATGGTGCAGAAAAACCATTTGCGCCTGAAGGCTATCAGCACTTTAAATTAAAGAAATAAGACTGCCACCAAGATAGCATCAATCCTGCCAGCCCTTTTTCTTTTCTGTTGTTGTTTCCGTATTTCAGTGTAATTGTTTAAATAAGTGCGACTGGATGTTATAATGCAGGGCTACTGATTTTTTGTAGTCTGATTGGCAGTATCTTTAAAACATGGCTGGCAGAGTAAGGTTCATTGACAGAATCAGGGCTATATTAAGCATCGGGGATACACCGCATAAGATAGCTATCTCGTTTGCTATAGGTATATTCCTGGGCATGTCCCCTTTGATTGGTCTTCATACGGTTCTGGCACTTGCTGCGGCATGGATATTCAGGTTAAACAGACTCGTTATTCTTTCAGGAGTGTATGTTACCAATCCGTGGAGCGTTATACCAATATATACTTTTTGCACATGGGTTGGCACACTGCTTCTGGGAATAGATGATGTGCTGCCTACTGTGGACTGGCGGCATATGACAATGAGCAGTGTCTTTGGAGACCTCAGATACATACTCCTGCCATTTGTCGTCGGCTCTACAGTAGTGGGGCTTTTCTCTTCAGTCCTGAGTTATTTTGTCATCAGAGCAATGGCAGAAAAAGCGCACAGAGCAAAATAAAAAACACTGCAGAATGCACTTCTCTATAAGGTTGTAAAGTATACACGTTTTTTTGGTATGATTAACAGGCTCGTTTGTATTAAAATAGAGCGTCTTCGGGAATGATGATTTTTGGTGGGAAAAGATCATAGTCCCTGATAAACAGAGAGACAGGGATAGATGGAAGAAAGATCCAACGTCCTGAGTAGGCATAAGGCTCTTGCGTTGGGCCTACTGGTTCTTTTTGGACTCTATCTTACGAGCCTTTACAATTATCTTCTTTTCCATGGTCTTGCCGAGTTATTTGCAATTGTTGTTGCCTGCAGTATATTCGTGCTTTCTTGGAATGCCCGCCGGTTCATAGAGAACAATTATTTTCTGCTTATAGGTATAGCGTATCTGTTTGTCAGTGGTATTGATGTATTGCACATCCTTGCCTACAAAGGTATGAGTGTGTTTCACGGGAAAGGGAATGAGACTAATCTGTCTGCCCAACTCTGGATTGCAGGACGCTATCTCGAGAGCTTTTCCCTGCTGATTGCGCCCCTGTTTGTTGGGAGACGTTTAAATACAGGTTTTGTGTTTGTCGGATATACGGCTATGGTTGCGTTCTTGGTCGGTTCTATATTCGCAGGCGTGTTCCCTGAATGTTTTATAGAGGGCAAAGGACTGACTACGTTTAAAAAGACCAGCGAGTATGTTATCTCCTTTATCCTTGTGGCTGCAGTGTTTCTTTTACTCCGTAAACAGAAGGAATTCGACAGGAGTGTGCTCAGGCTGTTGATTGCATCTATTGTCATGACCATGACTTCGGAGTTGGCGTTTACGTTTTATATTCATGCCTATGGGTTTTCCAACCTTGTGGGGCATTTTCTGAAGATAATCTCTTATTATCTTATTTACAAAGCGATTATCGAGACAGGTCTGATTAAACCTTACAATCTTCTTTTCAGGAACCTGAAACAGAGGGAAAAGGCACTCAGGAACGAAAGGGATTTTGCAGAGAGCCTGCTTAATACAGCACAGGTTATTGTGCTGGTGCTGGATAACAGAGGCAGGATTATTTATTTCAACCCTTATATGGAAGAAGTTTCAGGGTATCGTCTGGACGATATGCGTGGCAGTGACTGGCTTGATGTATTTTTGCCACAACAGTATCAGACAGATGGCAGAGAGTTGTTTCTGAAGGCAATAAGCGGTGTCCAGATACGCGGAGGCGTTATTCCGCTTGTTACAAAAGACGGACAAAGACGCGAAATAGAATGGAATAACAAGCCCCTTCAAGATGTTGAGGGCAACACGATTGGTCTGCTTTGTGTTGGGCAGGATATAACTGAGCGAAAGCATGCAGAGGAAACTCTGCGTAATACTCTTAAAGAAGCGCAACAACGCAGGGCAGAAACTTTAGCGCTGCTTGAAAGCTCCCGTGCAGTGCTCGAATACCATGACTTTAGGGATGCGGCATATTCGATATTCCAGTCCTGCAAGAAGTTGACCGGAGCTACCGCCGGATATGTCGCGCTGATGAATGAAAACGACGCAAAGGTTGAAATTCTGTTTCTGGATTCAGGCGGGCTTCCCTGCTCAGTAGACCCTTCGCTTCCAATACCCATACGGGGACTCAGGGCAGAAGTATATCATGCAGGAAAGGTAATCTATCACAATGACTTTGCAAGCAGTGAATGGGCGAAGTTTTTACCAAAAGGGCATGTAGAACTCGAAAATGTTTTATTCGCACCCCTTGTAATTAAAGGCAAGGTAGCAGGTCTGCTCGGTATTGCAAACAAACCCGGCGGGTTTACAGAAAACGATGCACGGATGGCATCGGCTTTTGCCGAGCTTGCCGCAATCGCATTGCACAATAGCTGGACACTTGAATCGCTCGAAAGCAGTGAAGAACGCTTCCGCTCAGTGGCACAGAGCGCAAATGACGCAATAATCTCTGCTGACAGTCAGGGAAACATAATCTTCTGGAACCAGGGAGCAGAAAACATCTTCGGCTACTCAACTGAAGAAGCAGTAGGCAAATCCCTTACCTTTATAATGCCGGAAAGATTCAGGGAAAGTCATCAGAAAGGAATAGACAAAATGGTTTTGACCGGAGAGTCAAAGGTGATAGGAAAGAGTGTTGAACTGGTCGGTCTGAGAAAGGATGGAAACGAATTTCCCCTGGAACTGTCACTTGCAAGCTGGAAGACAAAAGAAGGAGTGTTCTTTACAGGCATTGTCCGCGACATTACCGAACGCAGACAGGCAGAAGAAGAACTGGTAAAGCACCGTGAACAACTCGAACAACTGGTGGATGAGCGAACCGCAGAACTGATGTCAGCAGTCGAACTCCTTCATGAAGAAATCACCGAGCGAAAAAGAGTGGAAGAAGAGCTTTTAAGGGCACAAAAACTTGAGTCACTGGGGATTTTAGCAGGTGGCATTGCACACGATTTTAACAATGTCCTGACTGCTATCTTAAATAACATATATATTGCAAAGATGCTCGTAGGGCCTGAAAGCGAAGTCTTTAAGAGACTGGGAAGAGCAGAGAAAGCTGCACTCAGGGCGCAGACCTTAACACGTCAGTTGCTTACGTTCTCCAGAGGTGGAACACCGGTTAAAAGGGCAGCCTCAATCAAAGAATTGATAGAAGAGACTACTGATTTTGCATTAAGGGGTTCTAATGTCAAGTGCGAATATTCATTTTCAGAAGACCTCTGGCCTGTTGAGATAGACGAGGGGCAGATAAGTCAGGTAATAAGCAATCTTGTTATAAATGCACAGCAGGCAATGCCTGACGGAGGAGTTATTAAGATGTATGCAGGAAATGTTATTGTAAACGATGGAGATGTCCCCTCGCTCAGAAGGGGAAGATATATAAAACTGTCTATCAAAGACACCGGGGTCGGTATACCGGAAAAACATCTCCCGAAGATATTTGACCCTTTCTTCACAACAAAACGGGAGGGCAGTGGTCTGGGGCTTGCGACTACCTACTCGATAATCAAAAAGCACGATGGACATATTACCGTGGAATCTGAGGTGGGCTCTGGAACTACCTTTGATATCTACCTGCCTGCTTCACAGAGAAGACTCCTGACCGGCAGGCTTGAGAAAGGAAAACCCTTTAAAAATGACATCAGGAAGACAAGAATACTGGTGATGGACGATGAACCGGACATTAGAGAGTCCCTTAGTGCTGCACTGAACTTTTTCGGATATGAAGTGGATTTCGCCGGCGACGGCGCCGAGGCAATTGATTTATACAGAAAAGCCAAGAACTCAAATCATCCTTTTGATGCCGTTGTCATGGACTTGACTATCCCAGGCGGTATGGGCGGAGTAGAGGCAATTAAAAAACTTATCCAGATAGACCCGAATGTCAAAGCAATCGCCTCAAGCGGTTATGCAAATGACCCGATAATGTCAGAGTTCAAAAACTTCGGGTTTAAAGGCGTTATCACCAAGCCATATAGAGTCGAGGAACTGGGCAGACTTCTGCACGAAATTATCACACAGTGAATAGTTGATGTTGACCAAGGTATTAGACTCTGCTTATGCTGTTTCCGCTATAATATTCAGATGAACGTTTTTCTTCTGAGTCTTGGCTGTCCAAAGAATTCAGTAGATTCTGAAAAACTCCTCAGGGGCTTGACAGAAAAGGGTTTTGGCTCTACAGCCCTGCCTGAAAAGGCTGATATTGTTTTCATCAATACATGCGGTTTTATAGAAGAGGCAAAAAGAGAATCCATAGAAGAAATACTGAAACTTGCAAAGATAAAAACCGGTAACCAAAAACTCATAGTCTTCGGCTGCCTTGCACAAAGATACAGGGATGAACTCCTGAAAGAAATACCGGAGATAGATGCAGTCTATGGTGTCGGAGAAGAAGAAAAAATCATAAATGCAACAATGAGCCTTTCCAATAAAAAACGCAGTGCTTTATCAAAAGCCAAGACCGTATCATCCGTTAAGACGCATCTTCCCTATGCATATATCAAAATTGCAGAAGGCTGCAGCCGTCAGTGCACATTCTGCGTTATACCCTCCATAAGGGGAGAGTTTAAGAGCCGTAATCCTGAAATAATATTAAAAGAGGCAGAGTCCTGCATAAAATCCGGTGTTAAAGAACTCATACTCATTGCTCAGGACTTAACAGGCTTTGGCAAAGACCTCAGAGACTACTCGCTTGAAACACTTCTTAAAGACATTGCCTCTATAAGCGGTGACTTTTGGATAAGACTGCTTTACCTGTATCCCACCGGAGTGAATAAAAAACTCCTTGAGGTGATTGCAACCGAGCCGAAGATATGTAAGTATATAGACATACCGTTTCAGCATTCCGAGGACAGAATACTTCGGCTGATGAAACGCGGTGGCTCAAGAAGGCAATATATGAGACTTGTTGGCGGGATAAGACAGGCAGTGCCTGATGCAGCATTGCGAACAGCATTTATAGTGGGATTCCCAGGCGAGACAGATGAGGATTTTCACGGGCTTTTGAATTTTATACAGAAGGCAAAGTTTGAAAGGCTCGGTGTCTTTAAGTATTCAAAAGAAGAGGGCACTCCTGCAGCATCCATGAAAGGACATGTCCCAAAGAGGATAAAAGAAAAAAGATATCACGAGATAATGAGACTACAAAGAGAAATCTCGCTTGACAGGAACAATGCCCTGGTCGGCAAACGTATGAGGGCGATTATAGAGGACTCTGACAGCAGAAAGGCTGTCGGAAGAATATACTCTCAGGCACCTGAGATAGACGGCGTTACATTTATTAAAGGCAGGGGGCTGAAAAAAGGTGATTTCGTGGAGGTGGAGATAACAAAGGCTTATGAATACGACCTTGAAGGAGTAGTGGTTACATGAGGGGAAAGATACCTTATATACATATAGTGTTGTTTGTACTTACGCTGTTTTCCACTGTTATAGCCGGTGCACTTCAAAAAGGAGTGGATATTTTTAAAGAGCCTTACAGGCTGGTGGAGGGTATTCCGTTTTCACTGACACTGATGCTTATACTGCTCAGTCATGAGCTTTCCCATTATTTTGCATCAAAGTTGCACCGCACGAAAGCCACGCTTCCTTATTTTATACCTGCTCCGTCCATAATAGGCACATTCGGTGCTTTTATAAAAATGAAGTCCCCGATTGTTACGAGGAAGGCGCTGATAGACATAGGTGCATCAGGACCTATAATTGGGTTTGGCGTGTCAGTGGTTGCCTCTGTAGTCGGACTTATGAATTCAGAGGTTATTGTTTCCTCTGGCGAGGAATATGCATTGAGTCTTGGGGATTCGCTTCTGTTTGCCTTTCTGGCTAAGGTAGTGCTTGGTGTAACGCCGGAGGGGTATGACATACTTCTTCATCCTATTGCCTTTGCCGGCTGGATAGGGCTTTTCGTTACCTCTCTGAATCTGCTTCCGATAGGACAGCTTGACGGCGGGCATATCGCCTTTGCCCTGTTTGGCAATGTGCACAGGTTTGTTTCTATGGCACTTGTGATTGCTCTGGCAGTGCTGGGCTTTTTCATCTGGACCGGCTGGGGACTGTGGGCGTTCCTCATGATTATACTCGGACTCAGACACCCGCCTGTAATGTACTGGGAAACCCCGCTTGACCCTAAAAGAAAATTCATAGGCTGGCTTGCACTTACTATATTCATCCTGACATTCATCCCTGCGCCGTTTACCCTCAAGACATAAAAGCGTCTCCTTCCTCACTACAGATTTGCAGTTCTCTCTAAAACTCCACCCTATATAGTGGTTTTACCTGCTTAAAAACACAAAATATAGGAAGTGAAAAAAATTTTTATTTTTTTTCTTGACAATAACCCCTCACTTCAATATATTTAAGTGGTATAAAGTGGTAAAAAGTGGGGGAAATGTCATCATTTTCAGGTAAATATTACTACACGGTAGACCCTAAGGGAAGGATAATGATACCTGCCCCTTTCAGGGAGATAATCAGTGCGAATTATGGTCCTAAGCTTTACATAGCGAATGCTGCTTTTGAAAAGTGTCTGCATATTTATCCGCAGGAGGAGTGGTTTAATCTTCAGGAGAAGGTGCGGAGACTGCCCAAGATGGACGAAGCCGTGACATTTTTCATGCGGAGGGTGATTGCCTCTGCTGTAGAGACCACGGTGGACAAGCAGGGCAGGGTGCTGATACCAGCGGCTCACAGGCAGGACTCAGGGATAAACGGCGATGTGGTTATCGTAGGGCAAATAGAAAAAATAGAGATATGGGACAAGGCTTTGTGGGATGAGGCTACTGACCCGTCAAGGGTCGATGTCAAGGCATATAAGAAGACGCTTAGTGAGTTTGGATTGTAAGCAATGAAGATTGTTCATCTCCCTGTGATGTTAAGGGAGGTGATTGAGTTACTTAACCCTCGTGAAGGAGGGGTATATGTTGATGCGACAGTCGGAGCAGGGGGGCATTCAGAAGAAATACTCAGGCATATCGGCAAAAAAGGCATGCTCATCGGAATTGACAGGGATGAAGACGCACTCAAGGAGGCAGCAGAAAGGCTTAAGAACAAGAGGTGCATATTGAAAAAAGCAAGATTTTCAGAAATGGATGAAGTGCTGAAAACTATAGATGTGGATTCAGTTGACGGTGTGTTGTTTGATTTCGGCATCTCGATGCTTCAGGTGAAAACTCCGGAAAGGGGATTCAGTTTTCATTCTGATGACCTGCTTGACATGAGAATGGACAGGGCACAGACACTTACAGCCGAGGACATTGTTAACTCCTATCCTGAGAAGGAGATAGAGAGAATCCTCCGGAACTTTGGTGAGGAAAGGCGTTCGGCAAGGATAGCAAAGGCTATTGTAAGGCAGAGGCAAAAGGCACGAATACGCACATGCAGACAGCTGGCAGAGCTCATCGCCAGTGTCTCAGGCAAAAAGGGAAGGCTTCATCCTGCCACCAGAACTTTTCAGGCTTTAAGGATTGCAGTTAATGACGAGCTGAATGAAATCGAAAAAGGGCTTGATGCAGCACTCAGGGTTTTACGTTCCGGAGGCAGGCTTGTGGCGATTTCGTATCATTCCCTTGAGGACAGGGCTGTCAAAAACTTCATGAAAGGCTCTGCGGCTCAAGGTCTTGTAAAGATACTTACGAAAAAACCTCTGACACCTGAAAAACAGGAAATAGTGCGGAATCCCTCGGCAAGAAGTGCAAAGCTGAGGGCAGCGGAGGTGTTGTGATTTATCCCAGACGCAGAAGTATGTTATCATATTTTATAAAACCTTTCCTTTATGTTCTCCTTCTGTTGAGCATCTTTGGTCTTGTGTGGCTTCGTTCGAGCATTATTTCTATGGAATATCGCATAGGCGAGATGCAGAAACAGAAGGCAGAGGCACTTAAAGAGAAGAAGACGCTTGCCGCGGACCTTGCTGCCTTGCTTTCCATACAGAATATGGAGGGCAAGAATCTTGTTTTCCCGGACCGGCAAAGGGTCTTCTATGTAAAAAGGGATAAAGGGGGAATCCCTTATATAGTATCTCTCAGGAGAAAGTGATTTTGGCTTTTGATGAACAAAAGGGCGATAATTCTTAGTACAGCCGTTGTTTTCGGCTTCGTCCTTGTGGTGTTGCGTCTTGCCGATCTTATGCTCATTAATCACGACAGACTTGCGGCAAAGGCAAGACTTCAACACCTCGGAGAAAAAGACATACAGGTAAGAAGAGGGAATATATATGACAGAAGAGGAAGGGAACTGGCTGTGAATCTTGATGTGGAGTCTGCCTACTGCGACCCGCTTCAGATAGAATCGCCGCGAAAAGCAGCGTCAGTGTTGGCAAAAGTTACGGGAAAGAGCTACAGGACGATTCTGAAAAGAGTCTCGTCGAAAAGAAGGTTTGCCTGGATTCAGAGAAAGCTCGATGCTGATACAGCCAGAAAGTTAAAGAGTCTTCAGATAAAAGGGCTTGGGTTTATGCCAGAGGTCAAGAGGTTTTATCCAAGCGGCACGCTTGCCTCGCATGTGATTGGTTTTGTCGGCATTGACAATCAGGCGCTTGAGGGAATAGANCTCAAGTANGATGAAACCCTGAAGGCCAGGCCTGAGAAGGTAATCGTTGCAAGGGATGCCGGCGGAAGAATGCTTTCAGAAGGAGTGGATTTTCAGTCCACTGGCAACAGCTTAGTGCTTACGATAGACGAGGGGCTTCAATACATAGTGGAAAAAGGGCTTGACAAGGCAATGCGTATGTGGGGGGCGTCTTCTGCCTCTGCAATAATGATGAATCCTTTCACAGGCGAGATACTTGCAATGGCGAACAGGCCTACATTTGATTTGAACAATCCTTCAAGTTATAAGGCTTCTGAAAGACGAAACAGGGCGATAACAGACTCTTATGAGCCTGGCTCTACCTTCAAGATTGTAGTGGCTGCCGGTGCACTTGAGGAAGGCCTCGTCAGTCCTGATACAGAATTCGACTGCAGTGCCGGCTCAATAGAGGTTGGCGGCAGGGTGGTAAGGGATACGCACAAACACGGTGTGATTACTTTCAGAGAGGTCATAAAGACTTCTTCTAATGTAGGTGCTGTGATGGTTGGTCTTATGCTTGGCAAGGACAAACTATATGAATATGCAAAGCGCTTTGGCTTTGGTGAAAAGACAGGCATAGACCTTCCGGGCGAGGCTTCAGGCATGCTCAGACCACCGGAGCTATGGTCTGAGACCTCTTTGTCTGCTGTAAGCATTGGGTATGAGGTGGCTGTTACCCCGCTTCAGCTCCTGAGGGCATACTCTGCGATAGCCAACGGAGGGTTTCTTGTCAAGCCCTATATTGTCTCAAAGATAATATCCCCTGAGGGACGTGTAATCTACAGTTTTCGCCCTGAGAAAAAGCGTGCAATATCAACAAAGGTGGCAGAGACGTTAAAAGAGATCCTCGTGTCCGTTACACAGGAGGGCGGAACTGCAGCCACTGCATCTGTTGACGGAAACCGTGTGGCAGGTAAAACAGGCACTGCAAAACTCATTGACCCGGAGACCGGCATGTATTCAAACAAAAAATACGCAAGTTCCTTTGTCGGGTTTGTGCCGGCTGACAAACCCAAGGTGGCTCTTATAGTCGTTGTGCGTGAGCCAAAGGAAAAATTTTACGGAGGACTTGTCGCAGCACCTATATTTAAAGAGATTGCAGACCAGACACTTTCTTATCTAAATGTGCCAAGAGAAGATGCGTTTGAAAACAATGTGCTGGTAGTGCGTGCAAGAGAACTTAAATAACATGACTTTGGAAATGCTGTTGAAAGACATAAAGACAAAAACAATAACCGGCAGGCTCGATACAGAGATTAAAGGGCTCAGTTCGGACTCAAGAAGTCTTGCCTCAGGAGACCTCTTTGTTGCGATTAAAGGTGAAAACGTTGACGGACACGACTTTATCAGTAATGCAGTAAAAAGGGGTGCGGCTGCCGTCGTGTATGAAGACAAAGTGAAGACAACTCCTTCCGTGCCTTTTATACAGGTGGAAGACACAAAAGAGGCTCTTGCCTGCATCTCAAACAATTTCTACAGAAGACCTTCTGAAAGCCTTGTGTTGCTCGGTGTAACAGGAACCAATGGAAAAACCACTACCACGTATCTTATAAAATCCATTCTTGAAGCAGCAGGGAACAAGGTAGGGCTTATAGGAACGATAAACTATATGATAGAAGACCACCGGTTTCCTGCACCGTTTACCACTCCGGATGCAATTCAGTTTCAGAGGCTTCTCAGACAGATGCTTGATGCCGGATGCAGTCATGTGGTTTCAGAGGTCTCTTCCCATGCACTTGCTCAGAAACGGGTGGACTGCACAGTCTTCAAGACGGCAGTCTTTACAAACCTTACAAGAGACCATCTTGATTTTCATGCTGACATGGAGGACTACTTTAAGGCAAAGGCAAGGCTCTTTGAAAGGCTTTTAAACGGTAGGGCGGTTATTAATCTGGACGACCCTTATGGCAGAAGACTCTGCTCTTCTCTTAAAGGAGACATACTGACCTACGGCATTGAAAGCGATGCTGACTTCAGGGCTTATGACATAAAGACCACGGCTGAAGGCGTTTCTTTCATGGTAAGGCACAGCAATGGAAGCACAGCCGGGGTTAAATCCTCTTTGCTTGGCACTCCGAATGTCTATAACATCCTTTCAGCTATTGGTGCATCTTTTGCGATGGGGATTCCGTGGGAGGCAATAAATCAGGGCATCAGGAATCTCAGGCATGTGGAGGGCAGATTCGAGAAGATAGACCTCGGCCAGGACTTCCTCTGCATATTGGATTATGCCCATACAGAGGACGCTTTAAAAAGACTCATACTTACCGCAAGAGAAATAACAGCGGGAAGGATTATTACTGTCTTTGGCTGTGGCGGACAGAGAGACAGAGGCAAGAGACCGGCAATGGGTGCTGTGGCAACAGAGCTTAGCGATTTGGTCTTTATAACCTCGGATAATCCGCGCGGTGAAGACCCGGAGGCAATAATAAAGGATATAGAGACAGGGGTGAAGAGGAAAAATTATCAGGTTATTCCTGACCGCAGGCAGGCAATAACAGAGGCTATCATGACTGCGCGCACTTCAGACCTTGTACTTATAGCAGGCAAAGGGCATGAAGATTATCAGGAGATAAAAGGAGTGCGCCACAAGTTTAGCGACAGGGAAGCGGCAGCGGATGCCATAAAGGAGAGGATACAATGGGGACATTAACTCTTCAGGAAATAATTGAAGCTACCGGGGGAAGACTCCTTTACGGAAATCTCAATGGGGTCAAAGGCATATCCATTGATTCAAGGACTATAGAGGAGGGCGAACTGTTCATTGCACTGAAAGGGGTAAGGTTTGACGGACACGATTTCGTAGACGAGGCACTGAACAAGGGGGTCGGTGCAATAGTAAGCATTCCGCCTGCCCGTCCGCCTAAAGGCAAGGCAATAATCTATGTCAACAACACACTCAAGGCACTTCAGGATATAGCGCATTTCATCAGGACTAAAAGCGGCATACCTGTGGTCAGCATCACAGGAACGAACGGAAAGACCACCACGAAGGAAATGGTAGCTTCCATACTCGGCACAAAATACAAGGTGCTTAAGAATACAGGAAACCTCAACAATCAGATAGGACTTCCGCTGAGTCTCCTGAGGCTTTCAGATGACGATGAGGTCGCTGTCCTTGAGATGGGTGCAAGTATGCCAGGAGATATAAAAGAACTGTGCAGAGTGGCATTGCCTGATTATGGAGTCCTGACTAATATCGGGTATGCTCACCTTGAAGGGTTTAAGGACATTTATGCAGTAAGACAGACAAAACTTGAGATGCTCGACTACGTAAGAACAGTCATTGTCAATGCAGATGACTCCTTTTTGCTTGAGGGAACACAGGGCTTTAAAGGAGAGATTATAAAGTATGGGATAGACAGCCCTTCTGATATATATGCCCGCGACATAGTGTTTGAGGAGCGTGAGTCTGGTTTTACGCTCTTTGTAAACGGCCGGTCTGTGCCTGTAAGGCTTAAGGTTGCCGGGCGGTTCAATATATACAATGCACTTGCTGCTGCCTCAGTGGGCGTTGTCTTTGATATGGATATCGAAGCCGTAAAAGAAGGGCTTGAAAGCTTTGAAGGCGTTCCCATGAGGCTTGAGATAAAAGACCTTGGCGGAGCAACAGTGATAAGCGATGTGTATAACGCAAATCCGGCTTCCATGGAAGAGGCAATAAAAGAACTGGTAAGGCTCAAACGCAAGAGGGCGATTGCAGTCCTTGGCGATATGCTTGAACTCGGGCACTATGCAGA